>PJUE01000047.1_pt1 | contig 196442 bp, 155 predicted proteins | sample 1512171 | NCBI WGS metagenome assembly PJUE01 (sample SAMN08177674, study PRJNA422409) | Feces metagenome, whole genome shotgun sequencing project. | isolation source: Chicken feces (3) enriched on wood chips: alkali lignin treatment | host: Gallus gallus | place: USA: Madison | collected 2015-01-15
TAATCCATCTCCTTCACCGCTTCCGGTACCTTCCAAACCCTTCCTCTCCCTCAGTTTCTAATCCCCCTTCCTCGCGATTGGGAGTGCAAATGTACGACCTTTTACTCGCCCCGCAAATATTTTCTTACCCTTTTTTTCATAAATCCACTAAACAACTGGAAATGAATTACATTGGTTTTTACAGTTGTTCTTAGAAACTCTTTATAACTGGCGAAACTCCCATACCTAGTGTTAAATTCCCTTTTTCAGAGCCTAAAATTCCACCATTATAGTTTTGAAATTCTACATTAAAAGACATAGGAATTCTATAAAAGAGTACCTCTTCACTTCTTATAGTAGTCGAAAAGCGATATAATGCCCCATAATTATATAAAAGCATTTCGGGTTTTAAGGGGAACAAAGCCATAAAAGTATTAGATAGGGCATTTTTCGGAAAGTCAGACGCATCATTATAATCTGTATAAAGCTCGCTGGTCTCTATTTTTGCAACGGGCCCCAGATAAAACGAAGGTCTCGCTCCCCTATCTTTTGGATTTCTTGCAAACAAGGTTTCAAACTGTACACCCAAAGCCATCAAATGATTTACAGAATTATTGTACCCCATATTTAAACTAAAAAGTGTTGTGTAATTGGTTTTTGTTAACAGGGTAAGAATTTTAACGTTTAATCCCACATAAAAAAAAGATGGGCTAAAAGGTTTCTGTGCTTTCGAAAAAGGAATCTGCAGAAAAACAAATATGAAGACAGAGGCTATTTTAATTTTAATCATTATCAAGTTTATAATTGCTTATAACCTGAAAAAATTAAAAAGGTTCATTCTAAACAAAAAACTGATCGTTGAAATTAACTAAAAATAACTCCTTAGTTGCTCGGGTTGTTGCTGTATAAAGCCATCTTAATAATTCCTTGTTCAGCATTTCTTCTACTAAATAACCCTGATCTACAAATACTGCCTCCCACTGTCCGCCTTGTGATTTATGGCAGGTAACTGCATAAGCGAATTTTATTTGTAGTGCATTATAGTATGGGTTTTGCTTAATTTCTTCTATCTGCTTTTTTTTCGGCAGATCTTCATAATCTTTTAAAATTTCAGCATACAACTTTTTCTGATCTTCATATGGCAGGTTCGGAGAGTCTGTATAAAGTGTATCCAGCAGAACCTTACATTCTAATGTATAATTTTCGGCATCCTGAAATTCTATCTGTGCATCGGCAAATCTAAAACCATATAATTCTTTTATGTTCTTCACCCTGGTTATCCTGGCAATTTCTCCGTTAGCAATAAACCCACCTTTTTCTTCCGGCATCCAGTAATAATTGTTTTTGACTACCATAATCAGATCTCCTCCTGTTATCTCGTCTTCTCTCCAGAGAATTAGGTTTCGTATATGCTGGTTATAAACATTTGCATTTTTATTTGAACGGCAGACAACTAAAGAATTTTCTAAACCATATTTATCATAAGCGTAATTCAATCCTTCAATAATTTTATCACCATTCATTCGGTATACATCCTTGTATCTACTGGTATTCAGTTTAGGAAAACTATAATGAGGCTGATCTCTTATTTGATTACGTATCTTTGTCGCATTATATAATATACCTGATTCTTTCTCCTGACGAACGACTTCGGTTAATTCCTGACTATAAACATCAAACCCGAAACCTTTAAGAAAGTCTACCGATAAGGCAGGACTGTTTTCTGCATGGACCGGCGGGAGCTGCGCTGTATCACCTATAAAAATGATACGGTTGTTTTGTTCGTTATATACATATTGTACTAAATCGTCCAAAAGACTATTTCCGCTAAAATCATTTCGCTCATCGCTAATCATTGAAGATTCGTCCACAAGAAACAAGGTGTTTTTCCCCATGTTTGGTGATAAGGAAAAACCAGCATCAATATTTACCGAACTTTTCTTTCTGTAAATTCTGCGGTGGATAGTTGAAGCCTGCTCACCCGAATAGGAAGACAATACTTTGGCCGCTCTTCCGGTAGGAGCCAACAACACTACGTTTATCTTATGTTTTTTTAAGATTCTAACCAAAGTGCTGATAACCGTTGTTTTTCCGGTACCGGCATAACCTTTAAGCACAAAACAGGTATCCTGATTACGATCCTGGATAAAACGTTCCAGTTTCAAAAACAAATCGATTTGTCCTTGATTCGGCTGGTGGGGAAAAGCACTGATTAAAGCCTGTGAAATTGACATGGCTTCAAATTTGGAAAAAATTTAGTGAACGACAGATAAATTAAAAATTTTACTTTTGCTAAGGAATGGAAAGAAACATACAGATTAAATCGGAAGATTTTGACTCTTCAAAATCACATCAATTATTATTAGATCTCAATCAGGACACTTACAATTATGCACTGATTGATGATAATAACAATTTGAAAATTATTGGAAGCAGCACATCTGGTATTGAAAATGCCGAGTTTTTAGAGTATCAGCTATCCAGCATTAAGATTTGTTATTTTTCCCGATCTTTTTCCATTGTTCCTTCCAATTTCGAACAGGATATCCAGTCTTTTAAAAAATTAATGGAAATTCATCCTGAAAGTGAAACTTCTGCCTCAAGTTCTTTAAATAAAGAAACAATTACGGTTTATGCTTTAAATATCGAAAGGCAACAAACGCTTCATGATTTATTTTCTGATTTTGAAATCTTTCCTCAAACAAATTCATTACTGAAAGCTGCTTCAAGCAACGGAACATACGTTAACATACGCAACTCTTATGCCGAGGTTTTAATCGTTAAAAATTCTTCTTTGAATTTTTACAATGTATTCGAATTCAAAAATGATAATGAGTTACAGTATTTCGTAGCACTCGTTCTTCAGCAAAAAGCTATTGATGGAAAAAAAGAGACGATTAATATAAGTGGAGATGTATCAGAAGATTCTTTGACTTTCCAGAGACTGAAAACACTATTTCCTTATTTAAGTTTGATAAAACCTGAAACGATGATCAAAATTGGCGAAGAATTTAAAAATGCTGATTTACAGCGTTATTTTGCTCTGTTAAATTTAGCATCATGCGGATCATAGGTGGAGCATTAAAAGGAAGGCGATTTAATCCGCCGAAAAACTTACCTGTTAGGCCTACTACAGATATGGCCAAGGAAGCTTTGTTCAATATCCTGCAAAATAAAGTTAATATCGAAAACTTATCTGTTTTAGATTTATTTAGTGGTACCGGCAATATTTCTTTGGAGTTTGCTTCGCGGGGTGCCAGACAGGTTACATCTGTCGATATAAATTTTGGTTGTGTAAATTACCTGAAAAACACCGCCAAGGACTGCCAGATGGATCAAATAAAAGTAGTTAAAAATGATGTTTTCAAGTTCTTATCGTTAGAAACTGAACAATACGATTTGATTTTTGCTGATCCTCCTTATGATATTTCCCGGATACCGGATATTGCCAGGCTTGTTTTTGATAGAAACCTGCTTTCAGAAAACGGAATATTGGTAGTAGAACATCAGAGCATGCAGAATCTGGGGAATCACGCAAACTTTACGGAGAAAAGAAAGTACGGTTATTCTACATTTAGCTTTTTCGAAAACAAAAACATATAAACAACATTTAGTAATTAACATTCAAAGCCAAAAGCGATGAAAACAGCACTATTTCCAGGTTCTTTTGATCCCATAACAAAAGCACACGTCGACATTTTAGAAAGATCAATGTCTTTATTTGATAAGATCTATATCGGAATAGGTATAAATGGCAATAAAAAACCGCATCTTGAACCAGAAACCAGGCTTGAGATGATTAGAGCTGTCTTTAAAGATTACCCAAAAATTGAAGTTGTTACATATGAAGGTTTAACCATAGAATTTTGTAAACAGATTAAAGCCAAATATATGATACGGGGAATCCGTACGGTGTCTGATTTTGAGTATGAAAAGGCAATTTCTCAAATGAACCACGCATTGGAACCAGAAATCGAATCAATTTTCATTCTTAGTAAACCAGGATATTCTTCTATCAGCTCTACCATTGTCAGGGATATTTTAAGACATGGCGGACAAGTAGAAAAATTTGTTCCACCAGCTGCTATGCCATTCTTAAAATAAGGTAAATTCGGATAAGAACATTCAGGAGGTTACCTATTTGCTGACTTTTGTCTTGTCACTTTCTAAAACAACTTACTTGGCGAAAGTCAAAAGGTTGAAAATAAGTTGTTCAGATTATCAGTTAATTATCTGTGTATTTTACACTAAGCTAAATTAACCAGAGCCTCTTGTTTAGTTATATATCAACAGATGTTCAATACATCTCAGGAGCATCTCAAAAGCATCTCAAAAGCATCTCACTCCGTAGACACTTTAACTATTTTATACAAAAACAGCCTTTAAAGGCCCTTGAGAAAGGGAACAAGATATTAACTTGGTTTAGATTAAACTCAGTTTAGTTGCTATTGGGCTTTGGTATAAAATCGCTTTCACTATTAAAATAATACACTAAGCTTAAAGGGAACCTAAAAAATTAGAAGAAGACACATGAAATAACCTGAGTCCGGCAAAAACAGTCCATTCAATGGCTTCTCGTACCTGTTGTCCGATAGACTCCTTGAGAGAACTTTTTGGAAACAACTTGCCTGACGGCAGTTTGGAGTTCGGGACATTTGTTTCGTATTCCAAACCAGTTTATCCCGAACTGTCCTTAAAAGTTGGCTTTCGATTAAACCGAAGCCTTTTTCAATACTTCCAGAATAGAGGGATAGGTATTTTCAAAAACCATATGCAGCTGATCTTTAGTTAACCATCTGGCTTCTGTTATATCTTCTTCTGTTTGTGGAGTTAGCTGTTTTTCGGAGTCTACATCCATACTATACCAGTAAGTAATCTTCAAAATCACCTCCCCTTTTGATTGATACATGTGATAAGTATCGGTAATCTTTTGATTCAATCGATTAACTACTACACCGCATTCTTCCTCTACTTCTCTTACTGCTGTTTCTTCTATTACCTCGCCTTCCTCTAGTTTACCTTTAGGCAAATCCCATTTTCCCAGACGTTTTATAAACAAGAAACTTTCTTCAGGACTTTTCACCAAACCGCCGGCAGCTTCTATTACCGTTACGGTTTTAGTAAGATTCGCAAAAGTTTCGGAAGGATTCTCAGATACTATGTAAAACAGATCTTCTTTTTTTTCTAAAATTTCACCATAAAATTTACTTAAATCAAAATGCTGATCATCAATGATTTGAGCTTTTGAAACCTGATTATTAACAACAGAAGTTATAATTAGGGCTTTTTCGTTGATATAAATATTGTAGTTTTGCATCATGTACAACAAAAGTGAGACTGAACAGAAAATTGCTGAATTTTTGTTGCAAATAAAAGCAATTAAATTACAACCTACTAATCCTTTTACTTGGGCATCGGGTTGGAAATCTCCAATTTATTGTGATAACAGGATTACATTATCCTATCCGTCAATCCGGACATACATCAGACAAAAGCTCTCAGAAACCATTCAAGAAGAATTTGGCTCCGTTGGTGCAATTGCAGGAGTTGCTACTGCTGGAATCCCTCAAGGTGCATTAGTAGCTCAAGAATTAGGTTTGCCTTTCATCTATGTAAGATCTAAGCCTAAAGAGCATGGTACTAAAAGCTTAATAGAAGGCGAAATTAATGAGGGACAACGTGTTGTTGTTATCGAAGATTTAATTTCTACCGGAAAAAGCAGTATACAGGCAGTAAATGCGCTTAGAGAAGCTGGCTATGATGTTGTAGGTTTAGTTGCGATTTTCTCGTACAACCTGGACATTGCAACGGAAAATTTCAAAGAAGCTAAATGTAGATTTATTACTTTATCTAACTACAATGCTTTATTAACTTATGCAGTAGAACACAATTTATTTCCTAAATCTGATCTGGAATTATTAGAACAATGGAGAAAAGATCCTTCTGCATGGGGCGAATACCTGGAATCTAAACAAGCGTAACATGACTGTTTTCGAAAGTAAAGTTCTTTTAAACAAACCTGTTGCAGAGGTTTATGCCTTCCTGGAAGATCTAAACAATCACGAAGGTCTAATGCCAGAAAATATCTACAACTGGTCCAGCACTAAGGATGAAGCCAGATTTACAATACAAAATATGGCTAAATTGGCTCTGAAAGTAGAATCGAGGGTTGAGAATGCAGAGATTCTTATTGTACCTGCCGAAGCTGCTCCTATTTCTCTGAATTTAAAGTGGACTTTAAATGAAACAGGCGATCAAACAGAAGCAAAGCTAACCATATCTGCTGAACTGAACATGATGATGAAGATGTTGGCTAGTGGTCCACTTCAGAAATTAACCGACTATCAGACAAATGCCTTGGTCAATAAACTAGGCTAGCATCAAACCATAATATTGAAAAGCTAACTTCTGAAAAGAGGTTAGCTTTTTTTTGTTTAGCCTTATTTTGCTGTCATAACATTCGATTACAAGTGGCATTCTCTCTTAATATCCTAGCGCTCGTTTGCAACGAGTGCGCTATTGGTCTTCTGTCCCAGTAGGGTCTTTCTGCAAGAAGACCCTGCGCCACAGCTAAATTATTCTGGTTTCTGTGGATCATGAAAGCAAGTCCGCCTCATAGCCGGCGACTGGCCTAGATACTTTGCCTGCAGCCGCAAAGTATCCAAAGGGCCGCGGCTGCATCAAATTTGTTAACTCCACCTAGATAAATCTTCTGAGAGCGCAAGCTGAATCTGTGTGTCGCTATCTGCCTTCTTGTTTGCTTATGCAACACAGCACCTTGCTTGGTTGTGTAGGCTTTACCGTTTATACAGGGAAGATTTATCTGGTTCCGTGTCTAAATTTGATGAGGCCGAGGGACGTACTATCAATGGAGGCTAAAGGCAGAAAGCTAAAGGCCTAAATCCTACATGCAGAGCCATCACGCAAGGAGAACCGTTCAAGTTAGTACTGAGCATTCCTAAGCACGATTTTTCAATCCCATTGCCAGAAAGATCAAAAAGCAGGTGAAGCAAGAAACATTTTGCACTGCCAAGCTATCTAGCGAAAGCGGTTTTGCGTTCGGGTCCGTAGAACCGGATCGGAAAGCATCAACAGCAAAAAGCAGCGCTAATGCTTTTTGATGAGCAAGGGCTATGAGCGAAAAAGGCAATTGGGGATTGAAAAAGGCTTTTGGTCACTTTTGGCCCCAAAAGTGACTAGGGCATGGCTCGCCTATGAGAGCCGGAAAGGCATGAGGGTGATGGCCAACGGGCTATGCCGATAATGAAAGCTAGTCCGCCTCATACCTGTCCCGAACTTGCTTCGTGGAGCCGGCGGCATCAAATTTGTTAACTCCACCTAGACAAATCTTCTGAGAGCGCAAGCTGAATCCGTGCGTTGCCATCTGCCTTGTTGTTTGCTCGTGCAACACAGCACCTTGCTTGGTAGTGTAGGCTTTACCGTTTATACAGGGAAGATTTATCTGGCTGCGTGTCCAAATTTGATGAGTCCGAGGGACGTACTATCAATGGAGGCTAAAGGCAGAAAGCTAAAAGCCTAAAGTCAAAATGCAGAGCCATCACGCAAATCCTCGGCATTCCATCTTTTTGCGTAAAGAAAACAGCCGTATGTGAGCGGTTAAAAACAAAAGGCTGTCTGAGCGCTAGCGAGTTCATTTTGTTCAGCGAACGGAGGCGGTTTTTAGCAAAATTATGGAGCCGCGGCATTTTGGTCCTTTTTTGCTGAAGAAAAAGGACTAGACCAGGCCGGTCATGAGGCCGGAAAGCCTAGAGGCGTAATAGCCAACATAAAACTTTCAATAACGCAGTATCCTTTCAGAGACACTGCTAGGAATAAAGAACAAAGGAGATACCTTTTAGCCATCCAACCAAATGCCAACAACTAACCAACTAAGAACTAACAATCTGATTTCAAAGACATTTTTACAGTTTAAAACAAATCAGCAAGACATTTTGTCTCCTTTAATTTAAAGTAACAGACTTATTTTCAGGTTTTAAAAACACTATATCAATTGGATGTGTTTTTGTTGATAAGGATTCGGAGGAATAAAAACTATGAATTTCAACAACTTTACAATAAAAGCTCAGGAGGCTATTCAAAAGGCTTCTGAAATAACTACAGGTTTTCAACAACAGGCTATAGAAAACAGCCATTTATTAAAAGCTCTGCTTTCGGTAGATGAAAATGTAGTTGGATATTTACTAAAGAAATTAAATGTTAACATTAACAGATTAAACCAATCTTTGGACGAAGCTATTGCTGCTTATCCAAAGGTAAGCGGAAGTAATGTTTATCTTTCAAGTACAGCCAATTCTACTTTAATTAAAGCACAATCTTACCTGAAAGAATTCAAAGATGAGTTTGTTTCGGTTGAACATATTCTTTTGGCTATTTTGGACTCGAACGATAAAGCGTCGACTTTTCTAAAAGACCAGGGCGTAAACGAAAAAGATCTGAAAAAGGCGATAAAAGATTTACGTGGCGATTCTAAAGTAACCGATCAAAATGCCGAGGCTACTTACAATGCTTTAAATAAATATGCTCGTAACCTGAACGAATATGCCGAATCCGGAAAATTAGACCCGGTGATTGGGCGTGATGAAGAAATCAGAAGGGTTATTCAGATTTTATCCAGAAGAACTAAAAACAATCCTATTCTGATAGGTGAACCCGGCGTAGGTAAAACGGCCATTGCAGAAGGTATTGCACACCGTATTATAAAGGGTGACGTTCCGGAAAATCTGAAATCTAAAACTGTTTTTTCATTAGACATGGGCGCTTTGGTTGCCGGAGCTAAATATAAAGGAGAGTTTGAGGAACGCTTGAAAGCAGTGGTAAAAGAGGTTACTGATAGTGATGGTGAAATTATCTTATTCATTGATGAGATACACACTTTAGTTGGAGCAGGTGGTGGTGAAGGTGCAATGGATGCAGCCAATATCCTGAAACCTGCTTTAGCCAGAGGTGAACTGAGGTCTATTGGAGCAACCACTTTAAACGAATACCAAAAATACCTCGAAAAAGATAAAGCTTTAGAAAGAAGATTTCAAAAGGTTATGGTTGATGAACCGGACACTCAAGATGCCATTTCTATTCTACGTGGTCTGAAAGAACGGTATGAAACACACCATAAAGTAAGGATAAAGGACGAAGCTATTATTGCTGCTGTAGAACTGTCTCAGCGTTACATATCTGACAGATTCTTACCGGATAAAGCCATCGACCTGATGGATGAAGCGGCTTCTAAACTACGTTTGGAAATGGACTCTGTTCCTGAGGCTGTAGATGAGCTGGATAGAAAAATTATGCAGCTGGAAATTGAACGTGAGGCCATTAAACGGGAGAACGATGATAAAAAAGTTAAAGATTTATCTAAGGAAATCAGCGATTTAGCGGCCGAAAGGGACGAGTATAAAGCCAAATGGCAAAGCGAAAAAGATCTGGTAGACAAAATTAACAGCAATATCGAAAATATAGAGAACCTGAAATTGGAGGCCGAGCAGGCTGAAAGAGCTGGCGATTATGGTAAAGTTGCCGAGATCAGGTACGGTAGAATTAAAGAAGCTCAGGATAACGTAGAAAAGCTGAAAGCAGAATTGGCCAGCAAAACTTCTGACAGCAGAATGCTTAAAGAAGAGGTCACTGCCGAAGATATAGCCGGTGTAGTCGGCAGATGGACAGGAATTCCGGTAACTAAACTGGTTGCCAGCGAAAGAGAAAAATTATTACATCTGGAAGAGGAACTGCACAAACGTGTCGCAGGACAAGACGAGGCTATCGAAGCTATTTCTGACGCAATCAGAAGATCAAGAGCTGGTTTAAGCGATCAGAAAAAGCCAATTGGTTCTTTCATTTTCTTAGGTACAACTGGTGTAGGTAAAACCGAACTGGCAAAGGCTTTAGCTGAATTTTTATTCAACGATGAGCAGTCTATGGTTCGTATTGATATGAGTGAATACCAGGAAAGACACGCTGTCTCAAGATTAATTGGTGCGCCTCCGGGATATGTTGGTTATGATGAAGGTGGGCAATTAACTGAGGCTGTAAGAAGGAAACCTTATTCTGTGATTCTTTTAGACGAGATCGAAAAAGCTCATCCGGACGTTTTCAACATCTTATTGCAAGTTTTAGATGACGGCCGTTTAACAGATAACAAAGGTCGTGTCGTGAATTTCAAAAACACCATTATTATTATGACATCTAATATTGGTGCTCATCTTATTCAGGATAATTTCAAAAATTTAGATGAAAACAACAGAGAAGAAGTTATAGCAAAAACCAAGAATGAGTTGTTTGAATTATTAAAACAGACCATTAGACCTGAGTTTTTGAACAGGATTGATGAACTGATTATGTTTACTCCATTAAACAGAAGCGAAATCAGGAACATTGTTGAGCTTCAATTCGAAGGTGTTAAACGTACATTAGCTGAGATGGGAATAGATTTAGAAGCATCTGAAGAAGCGCTCGACTGGCTGGCTCAATTGGGTTATGATCCTCAGTTTGGTGCAAGACCATTGAAAAGAGTTATTCAAAAGCGCATCTTAAACGAACTTTCTAAACAAATTCTGTCTGGGAAAGTAGATAAAGAAAGTAAAATCAAGCTGGATGTTTTCGATAACCAGTTTGTTTTTCTGAATGCTGATAAGTAAGGTAAAATAGAATTAAAAAGCCGCTTTGATAAGATCCAAAGCGGCTTTTTAATTATCTGTTTATACCATTCTTTAGTTCTTTTGCTTGTCTGTATCTGGTAGAAATATCAGGATGAATAATGATATTATGGGAATTAGAAATGATATCCAAAACCAAAATTTCTTATCCCTGCCCAAATGCTCTGCGAATTTATATGCTAAAATTTGCGGAGAAAAAACCAACACGATTACAAAAACAACTAATATAACCTCTGGCACTTAAATTTATTTTTGTTGGCCTGCTAAAACATTTCTCCAGCTAACCAACTCGCCAATAATTTTATCCAGCTCGGCAATAGAAACACGTTCTTGTTCCATGCTGTCTCTATGACGAATAGTTACTGTATTGTCTTCTAAAGATTGGTGGTCTACCGTAATACAGAAAGGAGTACCAATAGCATCTTGTCTTCTGTAACGTTTTCCGATAGAATCCTTTTCATCATAAGTTACATTATAATCCAGTTTCAAACGATTCATAATCTCACGAGCTTTTTCCGGCAAACCATCTTTCTTGGTTAAAGGAAGTACAGCTGCTTTGTAAGGCGCTAAAACCGGATGTAAACGCAGAACTGTTCTCGAATCCTTTTTATCTTCTGTACTTAAATCTTGTTCTTCGTAAGCGTTGATTAATGTTACCAGGAAGAAACGATCTAAACCGATAGAAGTCTCAACTACATAAGGAACGTAGCTTTGGTTAATTTCCGGATCAAAGAATTGCATTTTCTTTCCGGAGAACTCCTGATGCTGGCTTAAGTCAAAATCTGTTCTGGAATGGATACCTTCTACTTCTTTGAACCCGAAAGGAAATTCGTATTCGATATCAACTGCTGCATTTGCATAATGCGCTAATTTTGTATGATCGTGGAAACGATATTTAGCAGGGTTTGTTCCTAAAGCTAAATGCCATTTTAAACGGGTTTCTTTCCATTTGTTATACCATTCCATTTCTGTACCAGGCTTCACAAAGAATTGCATTTCCATTTGTTCAAATTCTCGCATACGCATGATAAACTGGCGGGCAATGACTTCATTTCTGAAAGCTTTACCAATTTGCGCAATACCGAAAGGAATTTTCATCCTTCCCGATTTCTGAACATTCAGGAAGTTAACGAAAATACCCTGTGCAGTTTCTGGCCTTAAATAAACCTCGTCAGAACCTTCGGCCATAGCCCCCATCTGTGTAGAGAACATCAGATTAAATTGACGAACATCTGTCCAGTTTCTTGTTCCGGATACCGGGCAAACAATCTCATACTCGATAATCAGTTCTTTTAAACGTGGCAAATCCTCAGCGTTTAAAGCCTTATCCATTTCTTCCTGAAGAAGATTTGCTTTATCCTGTTTGCCATCCTTCTCGTAACGGGCAATTTTATCTTCTAATAACTGGTCTGCTCTATAACGTTTTTTGGAATCTTTATTATCGATCATCGGATCGTTAAATCCATCTACGTGGCCACTTGCCTTCCATATTTTTGGGTGCATGAAGATTGCAGAATCAATACCTACAATATTTTCGTTCAACTGCACCATAGATTTCCACCAGTAAGCCTTGATATTATTTTTTAGTTCGGCACCTAATTGACCATAGTCGTAAACAGCACTTAAACCATCATAAATTTCACTCGAAGGAAACACAAATCCATACTCTTTTGCATGTGAAATTACATTCTTAAAAATTTCGTCGTTATTTTTAGACATAGCTACGTAAATATAAAATCGAGCGCTAAGTTAAGCTACTTTATCATTATTTCTTAACTTAAGTTAAATTTAATCAGGCTTTTTTGAAATCTGGACTTATTTTATATTTTCGGTCAGTTTAGTCTTTTTCTCAATATGTCTTTAATAAATACCATTAAAAATATAATTCCAATAAATTCTGAATTGATGAATGCCATCGAGCTGGCTTTTTTTCAAAAAGAATACACTAAACAACATATTCTACATCACTATGGAGATATCTCTACCACACTTTACTATATTGAAAAAGGATTGTGCCGGATCTATTACGTAAATGATACCGGAAAAGACATTACATATGGCTTTTATAAAGAAGGAGATTTTGTGGCTATCGCGGAAAGCTTTTTCACACAAAAACCGTCCGGATATTGTATTGAAACACTTGAAGATTGTTCGCTTTTTAGTATTCGTTATAATGATTTAATCAAATTGACCGATGAATTTCCGATTATAGAAAAGGTAAAAAGTCATGTCCTGCAATATTTTCTTCTTATAGCCACATCCAGAATTATAGCTTTACAATTCCAAAGTGCTCAGCAACGCTATAACGCCTTGCTTGAACAACAACCCGGAATTTTACAACGAGCTCCACTTGGCCAAATCGCTTCTTATCTGGGAATTACACAGGAAACTTTAAGCAGAATTCGCTCAAAAGTTTTATAAAACCGTAGTATTGTTTAGCTGTTATATTATTTATAATTATAACTAATCATTAAAACTATTTTCAGAATTTGATCTATATCAAAAAACAATCAATTATTTCTTAGGATTTTTGAGCTAACTAAAATCAACTGAATGAAAACGTCAAGTAAACTTTTACTATTCCTGCTCACTTGCTTTTCCAATAAGCTGATTGCACAAACAGCACCTACCTTTAAGGAGCTGGTAGATAGTGCTTTGGTAAAAGACTATAAATTGGCTAATCAAAGATTAGATATTGAACTCGCCAGAATAGACCGAAAAAAGCTAAATGAAATTTATCTCCCAAATGCAGATATCAGCGGGAAATATGCATATTTAAACAGCAGTTCTACTGTAGTTTTCCCCCAAACCACCTTGCCTGTACTTAATATTCCTATTCCGGAAATTGATGGTGGCTTTAATAGCCGGGCAAACTTGGCCAAAGCAGATTTGAATATTTCTTCTGTCTTGTTTTCGGGTGGCAAAGTTCCTGCTTTAAAACAGGCCTTAGATGCAAAAACCAGAGCTCAGGAAGTACTCATGGAAAAAAGTGAGCAGGATATTATCAGCGAAGTTAGCAAGGCTTACGACCAGATTGCACTGTTATCTGAGGTAAAAGTTCTCTTAAATGAGAATCAAAAGCGACTGGATATAAATTTAAAAACGGCTACAAAAGCTCTCGGTTACGGATTAATCACCAAATATGATTTCCAAAAAGTAGAAGTAGCAAAAACGCAATTAGCATCTAAAGTTCAGGAATATGAAGGAAAAAGAGCTTTACTAATTCAACAGCTAAATAGATTAACCCAAATTCCGGTTTCGCGACTGGAGCTTATTGAAAATGATTTAAGGCCCTTTGGTCAACCTAAAAACTTAAATACCATTGAGAACAGGGCGGAACTTAAAGCCTTAAATTCAGGTATAGAAGCGTACAGACATAGCGTAAAGGCAGCACAAACATGGTGGGTTCCCAAAATACAGGCAGCAGCTTCTTTAGGTTATTTAAATCTGTTTGACGTAAAAAGTACTGCAAAAAATGCCTTACCGCTGATAGGAAGACCAGAGTTAAGGGCCGACAAAATAGAATTGGCTCCCAGCCTTGTACTTGGTGTAGGCTTTAAATGGGATATTTTTGACGGACTAAAGGGAAAAAGAGAAGTTCAGAAAGCAAAAATAGGCGTTCAGAAAGCTATAAATGAGAAAAAAGATGCGGAAGAACTTTTGAAATTGAACCTGATTAAAAACACTACTGATTATGAAAATTCAAACGCAGAAATAAAAGTAAAGCAAAAACAAATGCAGGTTGCAAAAGGTGCTTTAGATGTTGCAGAAAAAGAATTTAAAGTAGGTTTGGTGAAAGCCAGTGATCTCATTGGCGCACAAGCCGATTATCAAACTGCTGCTTTGGATTATTATCAGGCTATTTTTAACCAAAGAAGAAATGCTATTGAACTTTTAAAATCAACCGGAGATTTAACCACTCAATCTATACAATAAAACATTCTTTATATGTACACGTTTAGAAAAATATTTTTATTCGCTGTTTCCCTTGCTGCATTTACATCCTGCACTCAAAAACCGGAAAACTTTATTGAAGGAAAGATAAAAAAGGCGACTATTTCCTTTGCTCCAAAAGTTACCGGAAGAGTAGCAGAAATCTATGTAAAAGAAGGGGATTTTGTAAAAAAAGGCGATACTTTAGCCAGACTGGATGTGCCAGAAGTTGATGCTAAACTTTCTCAGGTAAAAGGAGCGGTTAAAGCCAGCGGAGCACAAAGGGATATGGCAAATCATGGCGCTACAGCAAATCAGCTTAAACAATTACGTGCTAAACAAACCGGTTTGCAGGAACAATATAATTTTGCAAAAAAGTCTTTTGAGAGAGCACAGGCCATGTTCGCAGATAGTATGATGACACCACAGGCTTTTGATGAAATTACAGCTAAATATCAAGGTGCGAAGGCACAACTGGATGCAGTGAACGCCGAGTTGAATGAAGCCAACCACGGAGTTAGAATAGAAACAAAAACTGCTGCACAAGGACAAGCTGACCAGGCTCTTGGCGCTTTACAAGAAGTGGAGATTGCTCTTTCTGAGAAATATATCATCGCTACAAATAACATGGAGATTGAAACCATTTCTTTAAGTGTTGGTGAACTGGCAGCGGCAGGTTTTCCTTTGTTTAATGGTTATCAGCCAAATTCTACCTATTTCAGGTTTACAATTCCAGAAAAGGAAATTGGTAATTATAAAAAAGGGCAGAAACTAAAAATCTATGTTCCGTACTCCAAACAAACCATTGAAGGCAGTATACAAACCATTAAACAACTTGCAAGATATGCCGACATTACCGCTGCTTATCCTAATTACCAAATAGAAGAAGCTGTTTACGAAATTAAAATCATACCTGATAATATGAAGCTTACGAATGAATTATTAGCCAACGCAACAGTAACGCTAGAATAACATTATAATGAAGAACTTTCTTATTTTCTTGAAACGGGAATTCAGGCTTTTCTTTAAGGATACCACATTACTTTCGGTATTCTTATTAGCTCCTATTTTATATGCAGTAATATTTGGATTTGTTTATCAGGAAGGAAAACTACAAAACCTGCCTGTACTTGTGGTAGATCAGGACAACACACCGTTAAGCAACCAGCTTATTGATATGCTTAACGATAACGAAAAGCTTAAAGTTGTAAAAGTCAAATACAATAATGTAGCTACTAACGAAGAAATGCTGGAAAACAAGGCAGTTGTTGTAGTGGTAATTCCAGACAGGTTTGAAGCGTCTATTCTTCAAAAACGTTATCCTGAGATCAATACTTATATCAACACAACCAATCTGTTGACCGCAAACATGGCTTCACAAGGTGTACAAACCACTTTAGGAACTTTTAGTGCAGGTATAAATATGCAGGCTATTAAAAAGACAGGCAAAAACAATATACAGGCTGCTTCCCAATACGAGCCTTTTAAAGTGAATTATATCAGGCTTTTTAACCAGTCTGGAAATTATCTGAGTTATATGTGGCCCGGTGTTCTGGCGGTTATTTTACAACAGGTATTGTTGCTTGGCATGGCTGTCAGTTTTTCCAGAGAATATGAAAATAAAACGTTCAACTCCGAATTATTAAATCGTACACATTCTGCGTTTACAGCTATATTAGTAAAAGTTCTACCCTTCTGGATATTGAGTGCGTTTACACTGGGTATGTTTTACATATTCCATTTTATTTTTAAGGCTCCGATACCTGCTCCTTTGGGAAAATATATGGTAACAACAGCATTATTTATCATGTCTGTTTCCTTTTTAGGAGTTACGGTGAGTGCCCTTTTACCCAATTCGTTAAAAGCAACTCAGGTACTCATGCTTTTGGCTACTCCCGCATTCATTATAGGCGGTTATTCCTGGCCTTTGGAAGCCATGCCTACGGGAGTAAGAGTGCTGGCTAGTATAATTCCGCTTACACCATTTCTAAACGCTCATAAATTAATGCTGTTTCAGCATGCCGAGCTTTATCAGGTAGCTGAATATCTTAAACATCTGGCAATTTTACTGGTTGTTTATGCTGTGTTAGCTTATTTAGCCGTTAAGATCAAAATGCTGAGGGAACTTAAAGAGAAAGAAACAAAGAGTGAGAATTAGCATAAGTTCAGAATAATCGATTTGATATTCACATCCAGCTTAAGCCCGAGCATTGATTCCACGTTTCACTAAAATCGGTCTTGGCTGATGCGGATAGCACTTTTTCGCCCCGGCAAAAACGTCAACAGCATCAGGCACAACCGTGGCTTTTTTTGCATACTTTTTTCAGCTATAGGAAAAAAGTATGTCCGCGAAGCGACATAATTATAACCGGCATATATGCTGGTTATTCTTTACAGGAGTTAAAAAACTCCTGTCTATTAATAAATCCGCAGAGACGCTACGCTTAACTCTACCGACAGGACAGAGTTAAAAGTTAAAAGTGGAAAGTCATTAGTAAATTATCATTCTACTAATGACTTTTATGCTAACTAACTAACTAACTAACTAACTAACTAACTAACTAACTAACTAACTAACTAACTAACTAACTGAGTTACTTCTTTGGCTGTTCTGACAACAGTTTCCCATCAAGTGAAAAACTAAGCCAAGTTTCCTGTTTGCCCTGTTCTACTTCAACTATATAAATTACATTTTTAGTTTTTGGGGTCAGTTGTCTTTTGACATCGTCAATTTTCCAATTGGCATATTTCGTTTGGGCCAGCTGTTTTGAGATTACTTCTGGCAAAGCTTTATTCTTAACTTCAATTTCGGTCTTTTGCCATTCTCCCTGTGCATCGAAATAAGACTTATACTTCTCCCCTTTTAAATAGAATTCGGCTTCGTAGATATTACTTTTCTTTTTAAACTCCCATTCGTAAACATAACTATTAGGGTATAATTTTTTGAAACTTTGTTTCACAGCCTCTGGTACATCGCTTTCTTTAATATCGGCTAAAAAAGCACTGTTTATAATCATTACCAGAAATAAAAATCCAATTAATTTTTTCATTGCGTTTTCATTTTACTGTTTTCAAATTCAATAGCTAAGCTTTTCAAATCCTGCTTCATTAATGTAATATTCGACTCCAATTGATCCAGCATATCTGCTCTGTTTTTCAATTGCTCGGAAGTGTATTTCCCTCCGGTTCCAAAATATAAATTTATTAATGCTCTTCGCGATTCCGAATTCTTAGTTTCGGCAATTTGTCCAAAGTTCATCCATTTATCTATAATCTGATAACGCAAAGATTTGCTTTCTGGTTCTTCTTCATTGTAATAATTTAGGTAATACCAGATAGCAGGTGAAAAAACAGTAGATGTTTCGTGACCTTCCCAAATATCCCGCAATGCATTTCTCTCATGATAAAAGTCCACTTTCTTCTTATTAGCCAATATAGCCAACCCCAGTCCTGCTTCTGCTATACCTGCTCCTAATCCGATATAATCGCCAACATCATCATGCTTACTATTAATAAACAGGCCTGCCAAAATTGCACTTGTTGCACCTACTACAATTGCACCAACCGTTAATTTGGATTCTTTGTCAGATTCCAGATTACCTAAATAGGTTGCAATCTGCTGAGTTCTTTCTTCTTCACAATCCAGTTCAGACGCCACTGCCGAAATTTCCAAAGAGGCGATATTTATCTTTTGATTGATAGATTGAGAAAGATCTATCATATCTAATTTTGCTTCGGTAGAAGATTTTCGTTTATACGCCAGTTCTTTTTGATAGTAATTAGTTAGAAGGTCTAATATTCCAATTGAATTGGCCACATTTAAAGCTTTGGGAGATAGCTTGTTTGCAAAAACGGGATCTAAATTCTGTTTATGCAACGGAATTGGCAACTGTTCTGTTGAATAGGAAGATAAGTTTTGCTGATTACAATTGCTACTTTTTAAATAAGCATTTAAAGGGCTTTGTTTAATACTATTGCAGGATGACAGCAAGAACAAAAAAACAAGACTTACTCTTAACCATTTATTGATTCCCATAGACCAGTGTTTACAGAAAGTTAAAAGTTTAAAGTGGAAACTTCAAATCAAGTTGAATATTAAAGCTAAAAACCGAGAATCAGCTAATCCCAAACTCCATTGCCTGTAGTAAGAATTTTAGGTTCTCCGTCTGTTACCAGAATAGTATGTTCATGCTGTGCAACAAAGCCTCCGTTATTTCCTACTAAGGTCCAGCCATCAGATAAAGTATCTGCAAATGTAGAATGAGTAGCGATAAATGTTTCTACAGCAACAACCGAGTTCTTTCTGAATCTTGTCTGATTGTATTTATCGTAAAAATTGGCAACTTCATGAGGTTCTTCATGCAAACTTCTTCCCACTCCGTGTCCTGTCAAATTTTTAATTACTTTAAAACCATTCCTTTTAGCTTCAGTTTCTATGAACTTACCAATTTCATTAATCTTCACTCCACCTTTTATTCGGGAAATAGCTTTTTTGAGAATATTTTTAGAGGTTTCTATCAGTTTAGCATGATTGTTTACATCATCTCCAATAACAAAAGAACATCCGTTATCTGCCCAGTAACCATTCAATTCCGCAGAAACGTCTATATTGATTAAATCTCCATTTTTCAATATTGTCTTCTCTGAGGGGATACCGTGGGCAACTTCGTTGTTTATACTAATACAGGTCCATCCCGGGAAATCATAAGTTAATTTTGGAGCCGATTTAGCACCTAAATTGCTTAAAAATTCACCTCCAAAATCGTCCAGTTCCTTAGTAGAGACTCCTTCTTTGGCATAGTCGGACATCGCTTTCAGCGTATCTGCTACAGCCTTACTAATAGCTTTAATACCTGCTAATTCTTCTTCGTTTGTTATTTGCATTAGATAAGTTCAAATTAGGATGAAAAACACTTAAATCTACCATTTAGAAAACCATTTCTTTTCGGCGATAAATGTACCAAATGGAATTAAAGAAACTATAAAACCTATTACTGCCTGCATGAAATTAATTCTTTTATTCAGCAATAAAAGTAATAACAAAATCGTATATATGATAAACAGGGCACCATGCACAGAACCTACAATAAAGTTTGCAGTTCCCATTTTGAATACATATTTAAAAATCATGGTGACAAAAATGGCCAGATAAGACCAGCCTTCCCAGTAAGCAATAAATCTAAAGTTCTTTAATAATTTGTTCGTATCCATTTTATAAGTAAAAAGTTAAAAGTCGAAAGTTAAAAGTCAATCTTATCTATTAATGTTAAGTTTAAAAATCAGGTATCAGCTTAAAGGCACCAATGTTTTATTATATTTTTTGGTAAGGATATTAAAGCGAAAAAACAAAAGTAAGCTGGCTGCTAACAATCCCAGTGTTAATCCTAACCAAATGCCATTTACACCAATCCCCATTACAATACCTAACAGGTAACCTATGGGTAAGCCAAAAATCCAATACGAGGCAAACGTAATTAATGTTGGGACATTTACATCTCCCATACCCCTCAGCACCCCCAAGCCAATTACTTGTGTTCCGTCAAAAAGCTGAAATAAAGCAGCTATTAACAGCAGTCCTGATGCGATGTTTATGACTGAACCATCGTCTGTAAATAGTTTTGGTAAAAAGCCGTTGAAGGCTACAAAAAAGATAGCTGTAAAGCACATAAAGGCTATTGCTATGTGATAGCTGGCCAAGGCTGACTGTCGCAAATTTAAAAAATCTCTCTTTCCAAAATTATTTCCTGATTTTATCCCCGCAGCAGAAGCAATACCACTGGCCATCATATAAGTCATTGCCGCCAAATTAATGGCTACCTGATGCGACGCTTGTTCTACTGCACCAATAGTACCTATTAAAATAGCCGCTCCGCTAAATGCACTTACCTCAAAAGTATATTGTAAAGCTGTAGGCAAACCAATCTTAAAAATCTTCCACATTCTGACTTTGTCTATTAAACGGAAAGCAAATTGACTGAGATAATCTCTAAAATGTTTCGATCGGAAAACATACACGGCCATTACAACCGCCATTAGACTGCGGTCTATTAAAGTACTATACCCCACTCCTATCAATCCCATAGGTTTAATACCAAATAAACCTTTAACAAAGGTAACTCCTAAAATTACATTCAGTACATTTCCCCAAATAGAAACCATCATGGCTTGCTTTGTAAAGCCTAAGCCTTCCGCAAACTGCTTAAACGTTAAAAAAACCATTAAAGGAATAATAGAAAAACCTAAAACGTTAAGATAAGGCTTTGCCTCTGCAATTACTGTAGCGTCCTGTTTAAGATGATTGATTAAAAATACCGATCCTAAATAGATAAACAGAAACAATAAGATTCCTGTCACAATATTCAGATACAAACTGTTTGACAAAAGCTTTCCGCATTCAGTTTTATTTCCTCGCCCGTTTTCCTGTGCAATTAATGGTGTTAGACCATAGGAAATACCTATTCCAATAACCATCGTTACCATAAAAATACTATGAACTAAAGAAGACGCCGCAAGTGAGATAGTCCCCGCAAAATGACCTACAATAATGCTATCTGCCGTTTGCACCAGCGTATGCCCCAATTGCGAAATAACAACCGGAATGGCCAATACCAAATTATCCCTATAATGCTGTTTGTATCCAGAAAAAAGTTTCCTCATGCTTCACACTAATTTATCCCCGAACAGCATTTTGATGTTTGCCCAAATTTCGGATATATACCTCGTTCTGGATAACAGCACACAATTCGCCCCTTTTATTTTTTATATCAATTTGATAAGTTTTCACAAACTTGCCTATAGAATCCATAGCAATCTGAGCTTCTGAAATATCTTTATCGGTAATCTCTATTTTAAAAAACAGATCAGTATCTCCAGGTTTCAGATATTGAATATGCGCACTTTTTAACCAGGCTATTGTTTTATAACCTCTTTTTTTAAAAACCTGATCGAACAGAACAGCAAAAAAAGGATCTCCGGCACTAAAAATAGTTCCGCCAAAAATAGTCCCGTTATAATTCTTATTGAACAGGCTTTTATTGATCTTAACTTCTACCGAAGTAAAATCCTTTGCAAAACGAACAACCCAAACCCTCTGCAAAAGCAAAGGCGGATACATTCTAAGCGCCCATTTCAATATGTTAGCATTCACATTCATGAGATGCAAAGGTCCTAAAATAAAACCTACATACAGAAAGAGATGGCTATTATGAAAAAAATATTACAATAGGAATTCAACTTATTCAGATTTTTCGGATGTTTGAAACCTGAAATTTAAACGGATATATGAATTCCACAACTGATTCTAAATCGAACAAAAACATTGTTTTACTGATTATTGTAGCTTCTTTAGGCTACTTTGTAGATATGTACGACCTCGTACTGTTTTCTGTGATCAGGGTCGCCAGCCTTAAAGGCATTGGTGTAGCAGATGAAGACCTGCTATCTGTAGGCGTAACATTAATTAATGCCCAGATGATAGGAATGCTCGTTGGCGGACTTTTATGGGGAATATGGGGAGATAAAAAAGGAAGACTGCAGGTTCTGTTTGGTTCTATTCTAATGTATTCTGCTGCTAATATTGCCAACGGTTTTGTGACTGATGTATTTGCTTACGGTGTAATAAGGTTTATTGCCGGTGTTGGTCTGGCAGGCGAACTGGGCGCAGGCATTACGCTGGTTACAGAGAGTATGAGTAAAGAAAAACGCGGTTATGGCACTATGCTTGTTGCCTCTATTGGTCTGCTTGGTGCGGTTACTGCCGGATTAATTGGAGACAAATTTGCCTGGCAAACCGCCTACTTTATTGGTGGAGGAATGGGAATTATTCTGTTAATTCTGCGTATAGGCGTATTTGAATCAGGAATGTTCCATAAAATACAAGATAAAAACATCAGAAAGGGCGACTTTATGATGATTTTAGGCAACTGGAAACGGTTTAAGAAATATCTTAACTGTACGCTTATAGCCCTGCCAACATGGTTTGTTGTAGGTATTTTAGTTACCTTTGCCCCGGAATTTGGTGATGCGCTAGGAGCAACAGAACCTTTAAGTGCCGGGAAAGGAATTATGTTCACCTATTTAGGGATTTCTATAGGCGATATGATCTCCGGCTTACTGAGCCAATATTTCAAAACCAGAAAAAAAGTAGTAGCCGGCTTTTTAGTAGCTACATTAATAAGTGTGCTTATTTATCTTTTCTCGTCAGAAATGACAACAGAAAGGTTTTATATAATTTGTGTGCTTTTGGGATTATCTACCGGTTTTTGGGTTATTTTTGTAACCATCGCTGCAGAACAATTTGGCACTAATTTAAGAGCTACAGTAACTACAACAGTTCCAAACTTTATTCGTGGTTCTCTTGTTCTGGTAACATTGAGCTTCGAATGGTTAAAAACACCACTGGGAATTATCAATGCGGCTTTAATGGTAGGTACAGTTTGTATAACTATAGCTTTTATCTCAGTGTATAATTTGGAAGAGACCTATGGCAAAGATCTCGATTATATAGAAGAATAAAATGAATTATTTTCAGCGGCACAAAGCAGTAATCAGGTATATCAATCAACATTTAACAAGAAACCAGTTTCTGGTGCTGTCTGGAATACTTGTAGGCTTGTCTGCCGGGACTGCGGCAATTATCTTAAAAACGGCCGTACATCATATCAATACATTAGTAACAGAGCAACTTAATTTTTTCAACTATCCGTACCTCAATCTATTCCTCCCTTTAATTGGGTTATTGCTAACAGTGTGGGTTGTAAAGGTTTTTCTAAAAGGAAAAGACGGAAAAGGAATTGCCCCCGTTTTACAGGATATTTCACAGCGTTCCGGCGTTGTACCTAAATATAAAATGTATTCACAGATAATCGCCAGTACCTTAACAATAGGTTTTGGCGGATCTGCAGGTCTTGAATCTCCAATTGCAGTTACAGGCGCAGCTGTCGGCTCCAATTATGCCAGAACTTACCGCCTTTCTTATCGTGAAAGGGTATTGCTTTTAGCTTGTGGTTCTTCAGCTGGCATTGCGGCCGTCTTTAATGCTCCAATCACAGGTCTCATGTTTTCTCTGGAAATACTTTTGGTTGGTGTAGTTTTTTCCGATTTTATTCCGCTAATTATCTCTGCCGTTACAGGAGCCTTACTCTCCAAAATTATTTTAAACAACGATATTTTATTCGAGTTTGAGGCGCTCCGTGAATTTAACCATCAAAATGTCCCATTGTATATTCTTTTGGGCATACTTAGTGGCTTAGTATCTATTTACTATGTAAGAATGGCGAAAAAAGTTGATTTTTTCTTTCATGATTACATAAAATGGAATAGCTATTCGAAAGCCTTACTAGGTGGACTAATATTGGCTCTTTTATGCTTTTTATTTCCACCTCTATTTGGAGAGGGTTACCAAAGTATAAAATATCTGGCTTCCAATACACCGCAGGAAATTTTAAAAGGAACTTTCTTTAATTTCAACGGGTATAACCAATGGACAATCATTGCTTTTTCTGGTCTTATTATACTTACAAAAACTTTCGCTACATCCATCACTTTATCCAGTGGAGGTAGTGGCGGTAACTTTGCTCCCTCTTTATTTACAGGGGCATTTTTAGGATTTTTCTTTGCAGTCTGCCTTGATCAATTCGGATTAAAAAACCTTCCGTTAGGCAATTTCACATTAGTAGGCATGTGTGGAATTTTAAGTGGGGTAATGTATGCGCCGCTTACCGGAATCTTCCTGATCGCAGAAATAACCGGAGGATATGAATTGATTATACCGTTAATGATTGTTTCTACTTCCTCTTATCTTATTGCCAAATTCTTCGAACCTTACTCTATGGATTTGAAGAGCTTGATTAAAGAGAAAAAAGTATTTTCTGAGAATTATGATGACAATATCTTATCGCTTATCAAAATCCATGAAATCACTAACAGAAATTTTGAAGTAATGGAAGGAGATTGCTCCCTGGCAGATATTCTGCATCAGTTTAGAAAATCTGACGCTGACATTATTGCGATTTACGATCAGGAGCATACATATAGAGGATTTATTACCTTCGATAGGGTAAGAAAGATCTTACTTAATCCGGAACTGCAGGAAAATATTACAGCCCGGGAACTGATATTATCCAATGAGATAAAATTGAACCTGAAATCCTCTGTTGTGGAAATTATAGATATTTTCGATAAAACAAATATCCAATTAATTCCCATTTTTGACGGTGAGGACCTGGAAGGCTTTGCTTCCAGAACAATGCTGCTCGCGGCGTATAGAAATAAATTAAAATTAACAATAAGCTGATGTTGAATAAGGACAGGATTGCAGAAGATTACAAAAGGATACAAGACGAGATTACTTCCGGGTTAGAGCAACTGGATGGACTTACCCTATTTGAAGAAGAAAATTGGGAAAGGCCTGGCGGTGGCGGTGGAAGAACCCGTGTAATTCAAAATGGAGATCTGATTGAAAAAGGTGGCGTTAATTTTTCTGCTGTTTATGGAAAGTTGCCCGAAGCTGTGAAGAAAGCTTTTAAAACGGATAAAGAAGAGTTTTTTGCTACCGGTGTTTCCATTGTACTTCATCCGCACAATCCGTGGGTGCCTATTATTCATATGAACATCCGTTATTTTGAAATGGATTCTAATGATAATCAGTCATTAAAATGGTTTGGAGGAGGTATAGACGTGACTCCGCATTATATTATAGATAAAGATGCCCGTTTCTTTCATAACCATATTAAAAACGTATGCGATCAATCCAATTTAGAATTTTACCCAAAATTCAAAAAATGGGCAGACGATTACTTCTATATCAAACACCGGCATGAAACCCGGGGAATAGGCGGTATTTTCTATGACAGGCTTACTCCGGAAAATACAGGAATCAGCTGGGATAATATTTTTGATTTTTCTAAAAATGTAGGCCGTTCATTTGTACCTGTTTATACAGAATTGGTGAAAGAAACCCGAAATAAAAAATTCGGATTGGAAGAAAAACAATGGCAATTCCAACGCAGAAGCCGTTACGCAGAATTTAATTTAGTGTACGATTCGGGAACTAAATTTGGTCTGGAAACCGAGGGACGCATCGAATCGATACTAATGAGTATGCCTCCAATGGCATCGTGGGTTTATAATTTTCAGGCCGAACCAAACAGTCTGGAAGAAAAAACCCTGAATCTGCTGAAAAAGGATATTGATTGGGCTGGTTAATATTGAAAGCTTAGTTTTTTAATGAATAACTTGATCCATAACTGAATGGAATAGTGTTTGTATAATAGTTTATCTACAAACACTATTTATTATGGAAAACAATAATGATGCTTTAGTTCATGATTTACAAGGACAAGAAGCTGTCCAAAAACTAAAAGCTTTAATTGAAAAAGCAAAAACCTGTTTCTTTTGTACTGGAATAAAAACAGGTATCCCAACCAACGCCATTCCCATGACCGCTCTGGAAGTTGACGATGACGGCAATATCTGGTTCATAAGCAAAAAAGACAGCACTAAAAACAGGGACATAGAGCAAGATCCTTTTACGCACCTGTTCTTTCAGGCTTCTACATATTCAGATTTTCTAAACGTTTACGGTATTTCTGAAATTACTATAGATCAGGAAAAAGTAGAAAAACTATGGCAACCTACCTTTAATACCTGGTTTGAAGACAAAGATGATCCTTCAATAAGCCTGATAAAAGTTATTCCAACGGAAGCGCATTATTGGGAAAGCAAAGACGGCCAGCTAATTGCTTTGGCTAAAATGGCTCTTTCTGTTTTCACCGGAGAAAGAAATGATATCGGAAGAGAAGGAGACTTAGAAATATAAGGGCACAACTTCGATAGTCAAGTAAACATCCGCTTGTACTCATATAAATATCATAGAGATACAAGCGGACGCTTGCATCAATGTACTTATTAAGAGGATAGAAATATTTTATTCACCTTATTTCTTCTATCATCCATCAATTCCAATCCTGTACTTCTTCCCTTTTATCTTTTCGTTTTTCAATACTTCCAATACTTTTCTGGATTTCTTTCTCTTCACAGCTACGTAAGACATCTTATCCTGTAAAGTAATCATACCTAAATCATCCTTATCTAAAAACGCCTTTTTATAGAAAAGTCCTGCAATATCCATTTTAGAAATTTTATCTTTCTTTCCCGCAGCAATGTAAAACGTTTCCCATTCTGTTGCTGGTGGCAAAGGCAAATCTTCACCTTCAAATTCAATTTCGATAAAGTCGATAATATATTCTGGTTTATATTCCTCGTCAGACAATAACAAATGCACCAATCCTTCTGCCTTCATTCTTCCTGTCCTACCATTCCTATGAATAAAAGATTCCTCATTTAGCGGAAGCTGATAATGAATAACATGCTGCACATCTGGAATATCCAGGCCCCTCGAAGCCAAATCTGTGTTGACAATAACAGCAGCCGTTCCGTTCCTGAACTTGATTAAAGCCTTTTCCCTGTCTTGTTGATCTAAGCCACCGTGATAAACGACAGAAGAAATACCTTTATCACTTAACATTTCGAAAACACGCTCGGTAGCTTCTCTGAAATTGCAGAAAACTAAAGTCGATTCATTTGGATATTTGCATAATAAATGTAGCAATGCCTTTAGCTTATCCTTAGATTTACACTGAATAATTTCGGTTGTAAAGCCCGGTTTATGTTCTTCTTTTTGTAGAAAATTAAGTTGAAAAAAATCTCTGGAAGCTATAAAAGCAGGTAATTCTTCAAACTGAGTAGCCGAAGTTAAAATCATGCTTTGTACTTTAAAAAGCTCTCTCACAATGTAGGTAATATCATCTTCGAAACCCAGTTCTAAAGATTTATCAAACTCATCCATAACCAGGTTTTCTACTGTAGAGAGATCGAAATTGCCTTCTCTTATATGAAAAGCTAACCTGCCCGGAGTAGCTACAACCAAGGTTGGAGCATCGTTTAATAAACTGCTGGTTTCTATTTTCACCGAATGACCTCCATAACAGCATGTCACTTTAAAACCAGTCTGTAAAGATTTAAAGACTTGTTCTATTTGCAAAGCCAATTCTCTGGAAGGCACAATTACAACTGCCTGAACACCTTTTTTATTTGATTCCAGCTTCAATAAAAGCGGCAGTAAGAAAGCTAAAGTTTTGCCAGACCCGGTTGGCGAAAGCAATAGCAGATTTTTATTTTTCTCTAATGCAGCCAAAGCCTCCAGCTGCATATCGTTCAATTTTTCAACACCTATTTTCTGTAAATACGGACTCAGCTTTTCATTCATGCTGCAAATATCAAGAAATATAATAGGATATACAGCATGATGCTGATTATCTTTGCGCCATGAGAAAGCTGAAGCTGGATGAGTTGAATCGTCCTTCTGTAGAAGAATTTAAAAATCAGGATAAATTGCCAATAGTTGTCGTTTTAGATAATGTGAGAAGTTTGCACAATGTAGGTTCTGCTTTTAGAACGGCAGACGGTTTTGCTGTAGATGCTTTGTATTTATGTGGAATTACTGCTCAACCTCCGCATCGGGAAATTGAGAAAACTGCTTTGGGTGCTACGCAGTCTATAGATTGGAAATATTTCGACAATGTAGCTGATGCTGTTAGCGATTTAAAAGAAAAAGGTTATCAAATTATTGCCATAGAACAAGCAGAAAACAGCGTAAGCCTTTTAGATTTTGAACCGGATCCCAGCGAAAAATTTGCTTTATTCTTTGGGAATGAAGTAAATGGTGTAAGTGAAGAAGTAATGAAACAGATTGATACCTGCATAGAAATTCCACAGTTTGGGACTAAACATTCCTTCAATATCGTGATTAGTACGGGCATTGTACTGTGGGATTTTTTCTCGAAATTGAACAAATAAAAAACCATGGATCAATCATTGATAAAAAGACTAAAAATCAAATCGGGACAAAAGGTCTACATGCAAAATGCCCCTCATGAATTTTTGAACTTTATCAACGAGATTGAAAAGGGTTTCGACATCGTCGCTACCGAAGAAAATAGGGATGTTATTATTTTATTCGCAAAAAATAGCGATGAGTTATATAGTGCGCTAGGCAAACTTCAGTCCAACTTGTCTGCCACAACATTATTCTGGATTTGCTACCCGAAAAAAACTTCTGACATTCCCACAGATCTGGAAATGATGTCTTCCTGGACAGATTTGGAGAAATACGGATTGAGACCTGTTGCTTCTGTTGCTATCGACAAAAACTGGACGGCACTACAAATAAAACTGATCACAGCAGTTAAAGTGTCCAGTTTTAGTAATGCAGCTATTGCAAATAATGAGCTGGGTGAATTTATTGATGTCAAGAACAGGATTATAAAACTTCCGGATTATTTAGAAGCTTTATTACAGCCCATACCAAAAGCAAAGACCTTCTTTGACAGCCTTAGCTATACGCACAAAAAAGAATATGTGGTTTGGCTGTTAACTGCCAAGCAGGCAAAGACAAAAGAAAACAGACAAAAAGCTTTTGTAGAAAAACTGCTTAACAAAAAGAAAAATCCGTCAGAGAAATAAAAAAGGGTTTGCCATTTTACCGACAAACCCTGCGTTTATGGATGGTTTAAGTTGATCAGAATACATCAGCAAAGACATCTACGCCATCTTTGCTTTCCAATTTGGAGAATCCCATTAAATATTTATCAATCTCGCGAGCAGCTTCTCTACCTTCAGAGATTGCCCAAACTACCAACGATTGCCCTCTTCTCATATCGCCAGCAGCAAACACTTTGTCTACATTAGTTCTGTAGTCTTTTTCTGTGGCAGAAACATTATTTCTGGCATCTAATCCTACATTGAGCTGCTCAAGCATTCCTTCGTAAACAGGATTTGCAAAACCCAATGCTAACAATACCAATTGTGCAGGTAAAATTCTCTCAGAGCCTTCTACGATCGAAGATCTAATAGGTCTTCCATTAGGTTCAACTTCCCACATTACATCAATAACCTTAACACCACTTACATGTCCCTGTTCATCGCCTATAAACTCTTTAGCAACAATATTGAAGGTTCTGTTAACACCTTCTTCCTGAGAAGACGAAGGCTTGAACAATTTTGGCACATTTGGCCAGGGCTGATATTCTGGTCTTTCTGTTGGGGGAATTACATTCCTATCGAACTGAACAATAGACTTTGCAGCTTGTCGGTTAGCGGTTCCAATACAGTCTGAACCTGTATCTCCTGCTCCGATAACAATTACATCTTTTCCAGTTGCCAGAATATCTTCTTCTTCGAAAGCAATTTTGCTTACTCTCTTGTTAGATTGTCTCAGGAAGTTCATAGCATGATGAATCCCTTTCAGGTTTCTTCCCGGAATTGGCATTTCACGCGGTGCCATAGAGCCCCCTGCTAAAAGAACCGCATCGTATTCTTTCACTAACTCTTTCGCCTCTATATCTTTACCTATTTCTGTATTGCATACAAAAACTACCCCGCTTTCTTCCATCAAGGCAATTCTGCGCTCTACGACTTTCTTGTCCAGTTTAAAATCAGGTATTCCATATCTTAACAAACCTCCGGGATGATCATCACGTTCATAAACCGTCACATCATGTCCTGCTTTGTTCAATTGTGCGGCGGCAGCTAAACCCGCTGGTCCCGAACCTACGACAGCTACTCGCTTTCCTGTTTTTATGAAAGATTTATTGGGTTTTACAAAACCTTTAGAAAAAGCTATTTCTATAATATGTTTTTCTATTTCCTCAATAGCAACTGCGGGTTTGTTAATTCCCAATACACAAGCAGACTCGCAAGGTGCCGGACAAATTCTACCTGTAAATTCAGGGAAGTTATTAGTAGAGCTTAAAATTCTGTAAGCTTCTTCCCATTCTCCCTGATATACCGCATCATTAAACTCAGGAATAACATTTCCCAGCGGACAACCAGAGTGACAAAACGGAACTCCACAGTTCATACACCTTGCAGACTGGGCATTTAATTCCTGTTCGCTGTAAGAGCCAATAAACTCATCGTAATGTTTTACACGCTCTTGTACTTCTATTTTTTTAGGGAGTTCTCTCCCGAATTCTTTAAATCCTGTTGGCTTTCCCATAATCCTTAGCTAGCTACTTTTTCTAATTCAACCTGTTGAGACAATACTTTTTTGTATTCTTTAGGAAATACTTTAATAAATTTAGAAGCCTCTTTTTCCCAGTTTTCAAGTAATTTTTGAGCTACCGTACTTCCTGTTAACTGCTGGTGTTTTTGCAACAACTTCTTAATATCCTCTTTGTCCTGCTGAGTTAAAGGATCTAAATCCACCATTTCCGGATTATATTTAGATGCAAAGCTTCTATCTTCATCATAAACCCAGGCAATACCGCCACTCATACCAGCAGCAAAGTTTCTTCCTGTTTTGCCTATTATTAAAGTCCTGCCACCTGTCATATATTCACATCCATGATCTCCTATTCCTTCTACAACCGCAGTAGCTCCCGAGTTACGCACAGCGAAACGCTCGCCAGCCATACCTCTTACAAAAAGTTCCCCTGAAGTGGCTCCGTAAAGAACTACGTTACCTACTATCATATTTTCTTCGGCTTTGAACTTACTTTCTTTGGAAGGATAAACTGCTATCTGACCTCCGGACAATCCTTTTCCTACATAGTCATTGGCCTCGCCTTCCAATTCAAAAGAAACACCTTTGGAGACAAAAGCTCCAAAACTTTGACCTGCAGAACCTATAAATTTGTAATTGATGGTATTATCTGGCAATCCGACAGAGCCATATAATTTAGCAATCTCATTAGACAACATAGTTCCGATAGTCCTGTCCGTATTTTTTACTTTAAAAGTACCAAATACAGGAGTTTTGCTTTTTAATGCTTCTTCGGCATTTTTTATTAACTGCCAGTCCAATACGTTATCAATTCCGTGATCTTGCTTTTCGCTATTATAAAGCGTCATTCCCTTAGGCATAGATACCGGATGAAGAATGGCTGATAGATCTACTTTTTTAGCTTTCCATTGCGTAATTCCCTCTTTACGTTTTAGGAATTGCGCTTTGCCCACCATCTCGTTTACCGTTTTGAAACCAAGTTCCGCCATGATTTCTCTTAGTTCCTGAGCAATAAACTTAAACAGGTTAACAATATGCTCTGGCTTTCCGCTAAACAGTTTTCTTAATTCCGGATCCTGGGTAGCTACGCCGACAGGACAGGTATTCAGATGACATTTCCGCATCATGATACAACCTCCGGCAACTAAAGCTGCTGTTGCTACGCCCCACTCTTCTGCACCTAATAATGCCGCAACGGCAATATCTCTACCTGTTTTCAGCTGACCGTCTGCTTGCAATATTACACGACTTCTTAGTTTATTTTTAACTAAAGTCTGGTGGGCTTCTGCTAAACCCAGCTCCCATGGTAAACCAGCATGTTTGATAGAGCTGATTGGCGATGCTCCCGTTCCGCCATCGTGTCCTGCAATAAGAATCACATCAGCATGTGCTTTGGCAACACCCGCAGATATGGTTCCGACACCCGCTTTAGAAACCAATTTAACATTGATTCTTGCATTTCTGTTGGCATTTTTCATATCGAAGATCAGCTGGGCTAAATCTTCAATAGAATAAATATCGTGATGTGGTGGTGGAGAAATCAATCCTACTCCCGGTGTAGAGTGACGGGTTTTTGCGATCCACGCATCAACTTTATGTCCCGGTAACTGACCTCCCTCTCCAGGTTTTGCACCCTGAGCCATTTTAATCTGAATCTCATCTGCATTGGTCAGGTAATTAATAGTTACACCAAATCTTCCTGAAGCTACCTGTTTGATAGCTGAACGCATAGAATCTCCGTTTGCAAGTGGTTGGTAACGAATTTCGTCCTCTCCACCCTCTCCGGTATTGCTCATTCCCCCAATTCTGTTCATCGCAATAGCCAAGGTGCTGTGAGCTTCGTGAGAAATGGAACCAAAAGACATTGCCCCGGTAGCAAAACGCTTCATAATGCTTTCAATTGGTTCTACCTCCTCAATAGAAATGGATTCTCTATGCTGGGCGAAATCCATCAATCCGCGTAAAGTATATATTTTTTCGGTCTGGGTATTTACCAGTGCCGCGTATTTCTTATAAACTTCATAATTGTCTGTACGGGTAGCTAATTGCAATAAATGAACCGTTTCAGGATTGAATAAGTGAGCTTCACCTTTTCTTTTCCATTGGTAAATACCACCTTCTGTCAATAAAGAAACTTCATCATCAGTCGCCTTAAATCCGTTAATATGCTTGCTCAAAGCTTCACGCGCAATATCATCTAAACCTAAGCCATCAATTCTGCTGATTCCACCTACGAAATATTTATCTACAACATCTTTATTGATACCCAATATTTCGAAAATCTGAGATCCGTGATAAGACTGCAATGTGGAAATTCCCATTTTCGAGAAAATCTTCAATAAGCCATCACAAACCGATTTTACATAGTTTTTAATTAATTTTTCTCTTGGAATATCGGCACCAATTTTACCATCTTGCTGCAAGGCTCCAATAGAAGCCAATGCCAAATAAGGGTTAATCGCTGTTGCTCCAAAGGCTAACAGACAAGCAAAATGGTGAACTTCCCAAACATCTCCTGCTTCTACCACCAATCCTATAGCTCCTCTTAATCCTTTTTTGATTAAGTGATGATGAACTGCTGAAACAGCTAGCAAAGAAGGTATTGGCGCATGCTCTGAGTCTATTGCTCTGTCTGAAAGAATAAGAACTTCAAAATTATCGTTCACCGCATCTTCTGCATATCTGCAAAGTCTTTCTAAACCTCTTTCTAACGCACCCTCTTTTCCGTCTACTGTAAAATAAGTCTGTAAAGTTTTTGCATTGAAACTGCCGGTATCTATACTTCTTATCTTTTCCAATTCGGCATCATTCAAAATCGGATGCTGAATGCTTACACAATGGCAGTGCATTTTATCCTCATCCAGAATATTCCCGTTGTTGCCAATAAAAGTTGCCAGACTCATTACCAGACGCTCTCTGATCGGATCAATCGGAGGATTAGTTACCTGAGCGAAGAACTGCTTGAAATAACTTGATAAATGCTGTGGCTTGTTGGAAAGAACCGCCAATGGCACATCAGTTCCCATAGAACCTATAGGCTCTTTACCATCCACCGCCATGGGTTTGATAATCATATCCACATCTTCCCTGCTGTACCCAAATACTTTCTGGTAACGATGAACGGCTTCTCTGCCTAAACTGGTAAAAGACACACGTGGTTCCGGAAGATCTTCCAGTTTGATGATATAATTATCTAACCATTCTCTGTAAGGCTGACGCGAAGCAATCTGGTGTTTTATTTCTTCATCCCGGATAATCTTACCCTGTTCTATATCAATCAGAAACATTTTACCAGGCTGCAAACGACCTTTGGAAATCACCTTAGACTCATCAATAGTCAATACACCTGCTTCCGAAGCTACAATACATGTATTATCTTCAGTAATCACATATCTTAACGGTCTTAACCCGTTTCTATCCAGAATAGAACCAATCAGCTTTACACCATCTGTAAAAGTTAAAGCTGCCGGACCGTCCCATGGCTCCATTAATGTCGCATGATATTCGTAGAAAGCTTTCTTCAACGGATCCATATCTTCATTTCCGTCCCAAGCCTCTGGAACCAGCATCATCATGACATGCGGCAATGATCTTCCTGAGTGAGTTAATACTTCTACAATATTGTCTAAACAGGCTGAATCTGACTGATCTCCTTCAATTACAGGCAATAAGATCTCCATCTCCTCTTTAGTAAAACAAGGGGAAACCAACGATCTTACCGCTGCATAAAACCAGTTTAAGTTACCGGTTAATGTGTTGATCTCGCCATTATGAGAAATAAATCTGAATGGTTGGGCCAATTTCCATGAAGGAAAAGTATTGGTAGAAAAACGTGAGTGCACCATGCCAAAGGCCGACTCGTATTTTTCGTTTTGTAAATCTTTGTAATATTGTCTTACCTGAAAGGTAGTAAGCTGGCCTTTATAAACGATGGTTCTGGAAGAAAATGAAGTAAAATAGAAATCCGCTGCATCTTCTTTCAATTCTTCCTGTACGGTTTTGGTAATTAATCTTCTAAGAACGTATAATTTACGTTCAAATTCGTCACCGTCTTTTATATGCGTTGGTTTTGAAACGAAAACTTGTCTAACCGCTGGTTCTGCTGTCTTTGCTGTTTCTCCAATAACGGTATTATCAACCGGAACTTTTCTAAATCCTAAAACTTCAAAATTCAATTGTTCGGCACTCCTGGTAATAATATCTATAATTGCCTTTCTGGACAAAGATTCCTGAGGCAAAAACATCATACCTACACCGTAATTCCCTGGCTCTTTTAAAGTGATTTCCAGGCTGCTACATTCCTCCAGGAAAAATTCATGAGGAATTTGTGTAAAGATACCTGCCCCGTCGCCAGAATCAGGATCGCAACCACAAGCTCCCCTGTGTTCCATGTTTTCTAGTATGGTTAATGCATTCTCTACAATTTGATGAGATTTTTTACCATTGATATTGGTAATAAATCCTGTCCCACATGCATCATGCTCAAATTTCGGATCATACAAACCATAGTTTCTTTGATTAAACCAACCCATCATAAAATTTAATTTTGTTTTTCTACAAATTTAGATACTAAATTCTTCAAAATATAATTGCCTTGAATTTTTATATTTTTCTTAAAAAAACCAATTGATAACACTAGTCATTTTAATATTTTAAAAACAAAAACCCTATTTCATTAAAATATCATCAACAAAACAAGATTAAAAAAGAAAATAAAATAAACAAATCTACTTTATTTTGAATTATTACAAACAAACAGATAAAAAGATTACGATTTTATAAATTTGCCCCTTATGGAAACTAAAAACAAAGCTGTTTTTTTAGATAGAGACGGTGTACTTAATAAGGAGCTTGGAGATTATGTGTGTACATTAGAAGACTTCCAAATTCTTGAACATAACTACAAAACCTTAAGAGAATTGCAAGACAGAGGTTATTTGCTAATGGTTGCGACTAACCAGGGTGGTATAGCTAAAGGTTGGTATACTCTAGATATACTAAACGAAATGCATAACAGACTTACCAAAGCTTATGAACCTCACGGTGTAAAATTCACAGCTTTTTACTTCTGTCCTCATCACCCAAACTTTACAGGAGATTGTGACTGCAGAAAACCTAAACCCGGTATGTTGCTGAAAGGTATTAAGGAACACAATATAGATCCGTCAAAATCTTATTTTATTGGAGATAAGTTTACTGATGTAGAGGCTGCAGAAGCCGCAGGAATGACTGGCATTAAGATTGAAATTGACCAACCTTTAGGTGAAATTCTGCATTTGATAAAATAATGTTAGAGATTGGAAACGATTAGTTCTTAATGTCTAATGGGTTAGATACTAACAAATAACTATCTACCATAATCCCTGACCTGTTTGTTGTATCGCACAAATTTGCTTATTTTCGAATATATGATAACGCAACAGCAAATACGAGTAATTAAAGATATAACCCGGAGGTTCAGTCCCGTGCTAATCGGTATATTTGGCTCGTATGCGCGTGGGGAACAACAAACAGGAAGCGATTTGGACATCCTTATTGACTTCCCAATCGCGTTAATTTACTAGAAATCGTCGCACTGGAGGAAGAGCTTTCTCAAAAATTAGGTATCAAGGTTGACTTGGTGACTTTAAAATCTGTAAATCCTCAGCTAAAACCTTATATCGAAGAAGATTTGATTAAAATAAGTCAATGATAAAACCTCCTGTCGTATATCTTAACCATATTCTTGGATGTATTTCAAGGATTTAATACTTATGCAGAAAATATTAACGAAGATGACTTTATTAGAGATTCCTTAATTCAGGATGCTGTTATCAGAAATCTTGAGGTTATTGGGGAAGCCGTAAAGAAATTGGATAATGACTTCCGTTCAGAACACAGCCAAATCCCCTGGAAAAATATCGCTGGAATGCGAGACAAGCTGATACACGATTATATAGGCGTTGATATATTAGCTGTTTGGGGTGTTATCAAAGAAGTTATCCCAAATTTTGAAAAACAAATTAAGGAAATCGCAGATCGCCTATCAAAATAATTCATTATTTAGTTCATTACGATTACATGGATAAAATCCTATACTCTTTAAAAACTCCCCTCTCTTTTGCACATCCTTCTTTTTTGGCAATCGTTTTGCTTTCTTTTAAGCAAACATTTGCCACTATGAATTTAAAAAGAATTTTCGGAACCCTTTTAACCATATTGGGAATTATTGGCTTAATATACAGCGCAATAGAATTTGTTAATGGAAGTGAGTTTTCCAGAAGCATGATTGTCTATCTTATCTTAGGTATTGTATTCTTCTTTACCGGAATAGGCCTGATAAGAGGGACTTCTGATTCTGCAAAAATGTAAAATAATTCAAGAATCCTAACTAGTCGTCACGTTTTCTGCAATATGCGAAATAATGACCTCTGCATGGATTCTTGAGTTTTCTATGAACCAAAGATGTGTATCCATTCCTCCGCAAACCACTCCGGCAAGATAAACCCCTTTTCTATTGGCTTCCATTGTTTCAGGATCATGATCCGGATATTTATTTTCTCCTTTTAATTGAATTCCCAAAAGTTCTAAAAAGGAAAAATTAGGTTGGTATCCTGTTAAGGCCAACACAAAATCATTCTCAATTCCTATGTTCCCATTCGGGGTATCCAATAAAACGGTATTTGCTGTGATTTCTTTTATTTGCGAATGAAAATAGGCTTTTATACTACCTTCTTTTATTCTGTTTTCTATATCTGGTTTAACCCAATATTTAACTTTGTCGCTTATTTCACCTTTTCTTACCACCATGGTAACTTCCGCTCCTTTTCTGTAGCACTCCAATGCGGCATCTACCGAAGAATTACTGGCGCCTACAACCAGAACTTTTTGCATAGCAAAATAGCTGGGGTCTTTATAATAATGAAAAACTTTGGGCAAGTCTTCTCCTTTTACACCCATCAAATTAGGGATATCATAAAAGCCTGTAGAAACGATTACATTTTTAGCTTTATAGCTGCTTTTGCTTGTTTTTATTTCAAAATTCCCCTCATTTCCTTCAAGCTTTAGTACCTCCTCAAACAAACGAACATTCAAATTGAAATATAGCGCAACTCTTCTGTAATATTCTAAAGCTTCAGATCTGGTAGGTTTCAGGCTATTGGAAATAAATGGAATATTACCTATTTCTAATCTTTCCGATGTAGAAAAAAATGTCATATTCTGAGGATAATTGTATAGCGAATTTACCAGACACCCCTTTTCAACTATAACATACGACAATCCTTTTGCTTGGGCTTCTATACCACATGCCAAACCTATGGGCCCTGCGCCTATAATCAGAATATCATAATCCATCTATCTTACAAATTTTATGACGACATTAATTCATTACCACCTCATTACTCTTTATTAACGCCCTGACATCTTCTGCCATGCGAATAAATTCAGCCCTATATCCTTCATCATCTTTTCCCTTGGTAGCTTTAGCTCGTTTTATCAAACTCTCAAAATTAGCATTTTGCTTGTATTCTGAATTACGGAGCAACATGCCAAATTCGGCAATCGCAGAAATAAACTGAAAATCGGCACTCATTGAAAAAATATTTCCGGCCTTTGCGCTAACCACCTGCTGTTGCAATTTACTCTTTTCTCCATGCGGTTCTTTATAGCGGAATTTTACTGTTGCTAATTCGGATTGATTACCCGAAACAGTTTTTTTATCTGTTTTTTGGTATTTTAACTCATCTATTGACCCTATAATGGAACTTTTTACGCCAACCGGAACGATTTCATAAATAGCAGTAACCACATGACCTACTCCCATATCTCCTCCTACTTTTTTATCATTATTAAAATCTTCCGCTGCTAATAAGCGATTTTCGTAACCGATAAGACGATAAGCCTGTACAAAATTAGGATTAAACTCTACCTGTACTTTAACGTCCTTAGCTACTGTAAATAGTGTACCACCAAATTCGGTAAGAATTGACTTTCTGGCTTCGGAAATGTTATCTATATAAGCATAATTTCCACGCCCTTTATTAGCCAATAATTCCAATTTACTGTCTTTATAATTTCCCATACCGTATCCCAGAATAGATATGTTCACACCACTTTCCCGTTCGCGCGCAATTAATGTTTCCATATCTGCATCTGAAGATGCGCCCACATTAAAGTCTCCGTCTGTTGTCATTACAATACGGTTATTCCCTGCCTTGATGAAATTGCGACGGGCAATGTCGTAAGCCATCTTTAAACCGTCTCCGCCTGCTGTACTGCCACCTGCCCTTAATCCATCAATAACATCTTTGATTTTCATTTTTTGATCTCCTGTAGTACTTTCCAGTACTACATTAGCCTGCCCTGCATAAGTTACGACAGCTACTTTATCCTTATTCCGCAACTGATCTACCAGCAATTTCAATGAAGCTTTTACTAAGGGCAGTTTATTGGCACTGGACATAGAACCAGACACATCTACGAGAAAAACAAAATTGGAAGCAGGTAACTTATCTGCATCAATATCTTTCGCTTTTAGAGATACTCTTAACAGATTATTTTCTGTATTCCACGGAGCTTTTGCTAATTCTGTCATAATGGAAACAGGTTCATTACCCTTTGGACCAGCCTAATCGTATCTGAAATAATTAATATTTCTTCTATACGTACAGCGTCTGCAGGTGGCAATTTTCCCATATTAATAAAGCGACGCACATTGCTATAGGATGCAGCATCTACATCTATAGCAAAAGTAGATAAGGGCTCTTTTAATGGACTTGTAAATTTATTATCCTGAAATTCTTTGTAACTTTCTGTATTAGGCTGTATAGCTGTACCGCGAATTCTTACCCCACCTACTCTACCTATTATTGAATTTCCTTGTTTTGCTAATGCTTCACCACTCATATTTTGAACAGCACCTGTTAAATCGCTTCTTTTCTGTGTACTATAACCTATCACAACAACTTCATCCAGCGCTTTATTATCTTGTTCAAGTGCTATATTTATAGTAGTTTCTTTTCCTACAGTTACTTTTTTAGATACATATCCAACGTAGAAAAATTCCAATATGTCACCTGTTTCCGCTTTAACACTATATTTACCATTTTTATCACTATTACCAAGATGTGCATTGCCCTTCTTAATCATAACTCCGGATAGATAAATTCCGTTATTCTTATCTGTAACAATACCCTGTATAGTTTTTGCCTGTACACTAACTACTATAATTAGTGACAAAAGCAGAGATGATAATATGGTTTTCATGATATTATATTTAGCTTTTTCTATAGAGATGCAGATTTTATCGGATTTCCATAAATCTTTTTTAAAAATATTTTCAGATACCATATAAAATCAAAACAATAGATCATATATATGACTTTATGTGCTTTATTAAATATAAGATAAAAACAAACAAAAAAAGCCGGAAGTTTATCACTTCCGGCTTTTATATCATTTAAAGATACTATGCTTATTTACCCGCAGCTTTAGCATGATCTGCTAAGAACTGAGCTAAACCGTTATCTGTTAAAGGATGTTTTAATAAACCTAAAATTGAAGATAAAGGTCCTGTCATTACATCAGCACCAATTTTAGCACATTCTACAATGTGAACTGCATTTCTGATAGAAGCTGCTAAGATTTCAGTTTCGTATCCGTAGTTGTCAAAAATTAATCTGATATCTTCGATTAATCCATAGCTATCTGCGCCGATATCATCTAATCTTCCTAAGAAAGGAGATACATAGCTTGCACCTGCTTTTGCTGCTAATAAAGCTTGTCCGGCAGAAAAGATTAAAGTACAGTTTGTTCTGATTCCTTTGCTGCTGAAGTATTTAATTGCTTTGATACCGTCTTTGATCATAGGAATCTTTACAACAATTTTAGGATTTAAAGCTGCTAAAGCTTCACCTTCCTTAATCATTCCTTCGTAATCTGTAGAAATAACTTCTGCACTTACATTATCTTCAACGATATCACAAATAGCTTTATAGTGATTTAAGATATTCTCTTCACCTGTGATACCTTCTTTAGCCATTAAGCTTGGATTGGTTGTTACACCATCTAAAACACCTAAATCTTGTGCTTCTTTAATTTGAGCAAGATTTGCTGTATCTATAAAAAACTTCATAATTTTTTATGTTCTAAATTGTTTGATTGAATTTTTAAGTAATTCGTAAGAGAAAAGCTGTTACTAACAGAAGAATTTCTCTCAATAATTTTTCCGTTACAAATTTATAAATAGAAAATGAATTAGGAAAAGTTTATGCCAGTAAATTGTTTGATTATTAGATAAAGATGAGAAATAAAAAATGGGCTAGCACCTTCTATCGCACCGCTACAACCTCTTACCCTTGCTGCGTTCCCACCCTGGGGGAATTCAGAGGGAGCTGGTCGTAGAAGACTAACCCGGCACAAAGGTATCATTTTTTATGTTTATTTTAAACTAAATCTCTAACTATACAACAACAGACTGGAAATCAACTACAAAATTTATTTCCTTTTCTTCTTTTTTTTAGGTTCGCTCTCTGCTTCATTTATTAATTGTTTCCAATCGTATGGATTCGCTTCGGAATATGCGATGGTTTCTTCATAAGATCCTTTGCTTATTTTCATTACATCTATTTCTTTTCCGATATAATCCTGTATGGAATCCAGAGATACCTTTTCTTCATCGCTGCAAAAAGAAATCGCTTTCCCCCGACTGGTTCCTCTCCCTGTCCTTCCTATTCTATGAACGTAATTTTCTGGTAATTCCGGTAAATCGTAATTCACAACAAAATCTACACCTTTTACATCCAAACCTCTGGCACTTACATCAGTCGCTATTAATATTTTATTTTTTCCTTCTCTAAAATTATCTAAAACCTGAAATCTATTTTTCTGATCTTTATCTCCATGTATGGTTTCCGTATGGATATTCACACGGTCCATTGCCTTGGCAACACGCTCTGCCCTAACTTTTGTACGTACAAAAACAATGATTTTTTTATCCTCGTTCTCCTTAACAAATCTTTCCAGAAAAAACCTTTTATCATCCATACTAACATAAGTAACAGCATGGTCTACATTTTTTGAAACAGGATCTTTGGGTGAGATCTGAATACGCACCGGCTTGTTTACCAAAGCATAGGCCAAGTCTTTTATCGTTTCGTTTATAGTAGCTGAGAAGAACATGGTTTGCCGTTTTTTCGGCAAAAGTGTTATCAGTTTCTTTATATCATTATAAAAACCGTGTTCTAGCATTCGGTCTGCCTCATCTAAAACAAGATAGTCTATCTTCTTTAGATATAAATGGCCTTTAAAAACTAAATCCATAATCCTTCCAGGGGTGGCTATTAATAAATCTGCCCTTTGGAGTTTTTTAAGTTGAGGTTCAATATCTACACCCCCAATAATCGCAACCGGATGTACTTTTGTATATTTTGCCAATTCTAAAAAGACCTGTTCTATTTGGATTGCCAGTTCTCTTGTTGGCACCATCACTATTGCCTTTACAGTTTGTGGTTCTAATCCAGGCTTTGCTTTTTCAAGCATGCTAATTAATGGAATGGCAAATGCTGCAGTTTTTCCTGTACCCGTTTGCGCTATAGCCAATATATCCTGTCCTGATAAAATTTGAGGTATAGACTTATATTGTATATCCGTTGGCCTGTTAAACCCGGCTTCCTCTAAGCTCTTTTTAATACCAGTCGCTATATTGTACTTGTTAAATTTCATGTTACAAAGGTAGCTTTAATAGATTTAAGTGGATAAATAAAAAACTCCACACTACTTATATGTGGAGTTTGGGTTATGTAATAAGTTTTATTATGTTAAAATTTTATTATCGGTGAAAGTATATTGGCCGACACAGGTTTTATTTTAATTATTTTAAACTCGGTCCTTCTGTTTAATTGATGCTCTTCTTCCGAACATACAATTCCATCTTCACATTTGTTTAATAGTTGGGTCTCCCCAAAACCTCTGGCAGACAAACGCTCCAATTCTGCACCTTGTTTAACTAAATAATCTTTGGCAGAATTTGCTCTTTTTACAGAAAGCTCCATATTATAAGAAGATTTTCCCCGTGAATCTGTGTGAGCCTGCATTTGCACATTTACATCTTTAACTTTATGCATAAAATCTATCACTTTCTGCAGTTCCGGTTCGGCATCTTCTCTAATAGCATATTTGTCAAAATCGTAGTAAATATTGTTTAGGCGCACAATATAGGCTTCTTCTGCTCTCTCAACCTCAAATTTCACATTATAAATGGTAGATTCTTTAACACTTTTCGTAGAAATTTCTCCTTCCTGTCTGGAAAAGAATTTATTTAAATCACCTTTCAGAGAATAATCATAATCCTTCTCTAAATCGAAAATAAAAGAACCGTCTTCTCTGGAAAGCATCATTTTTTCTTCGCCTGTGGTTTTATTATACAGGAATACTTTTAAGCCGTCAATTGGTTTTCCGGTTCCTTTTTCAACAACTTTCCCTGCCACCTGTAAAATAAGTCGGTCATCTGATGGCTTTGGCGCAAAACGATAGATATCGTCCATACCTTTTCCTCCCAATCTACTGGAAGAAAAATATCCAGATTGGTTGTCCTGATAGAAACTGATACCAAAATCATCTTTCGGAGAATTTATAGGAGATTTAAGATTTTCAGGTTCAGACCAGCTATTTTTTTGTCCTTCTGCCGAGAAAATATCCAGCCCTCCAATTGTGATATGTCCCTTTGATGAAAAATATAGTCTACCATCTGAGCGTAAATATGGAAAAACCTCATCCTGATTTGTATTTACTTTATTTCCGCAATTTATAGGCTTTGTCCATCTCCCGTCAATTCTTTCAGTATAGTAAATATCCATACCTCCATACCCACCTGGCATATCCGAAACAAAATACATTATATTTCCATCTTTATTTAAAGTAGGGTGCTGAACAGAGTAACCAGCAATATTGTTATATGTAAAAGGTTCTGGGACCGACCATGTCCCATTTTCAAAATTAGAAAAGTAAATAGCCTTATGTATTACACCACTTTTTTGTTTCTTCTTCAATTCCTTAGTCAAACCGCTTTTAGTAAAAGCCAAAAATTTTCCGTCATAGGTTATTGATGCGGGGCCATTATGATAATCCTTATTGATCTCTTTAGAGAAAGGTGAAAGTTTAACAACACCATCTGGCTTTGATTTATCTTTCTGAACATTATAGATCTTAATATATCCATTACCTGTCCAGCCATAAATTTTATTTTCCTTTGAGTTGGGTTTGGCTTTTGAAAACAGTCTATCAGATGCTAGTATAATCCCGTCCCGATAAATTACTGGAGAAAATTCTGACTGTTGGGTATTGAGTTCGCTTTCATTAAATATTTCGATGTTTTTATCCGGATCTTCCATCCACATTTTGGCAGTCTCACAAGCATTCGCCTGCCGTAAAGCCAAATCTGCCTCGGATGGTACCCTTTCACCATATATCAGGTAATAATTTTTAGCTTCATCAAATTTGGAATTTTGCTTCAGCGCATCGGCATAATAGAGGTAATTTTTAACGTTGAAGTTCGGGTACGCTATGGTTTTAGCGTAATTTTTCTCAGCTTCTATACTATTCCCTATAAAACGGTAACAGTTAGCCAGCTTTTCTGCCACTTCCAAGCTGCCTCCTTTTTTCATCAATCGCTCATAAATCTCAATGGCGTAGTGATAATCATATTTATTGTAATACTTATTCGCTTTACCTAAATCATCAGATTTAAGTTTTGAAGGAGTGAGAACATAGGCAGCAATACCAAGTCCCAAAACTGCGATCAATATTTTTTTCAACCTCATATTTAAAAATATCTCGGATTTAAAATCTTTAAGTCTTTGCTTTTGCTTAACACAAATCCAACGCTAATTTCGTGAGTAGAATTGAAACTTTTTAGTGAAGAAGTAGAATAATCATAAGAATATCCAATATTCCATGTATCATTTACAAATTGAAGCATTCCAACAACTGCACTTCCGTTAATTTTATTACCTATATTTTTTTTCCATAAGTCAAAGTTTGATCGGTAAGATCCTCCAATCCAGACTTTATCCATGATCAAAAAATTCAAATTACCATCAATCCCTGTAGGTCCTTTTATATCTTCTTTAATTAACAGGGAGGGCTTACATTTTAAGTACTCATTAAGATCAAATAAATAACCCGCAGAAAGAAAGAAATGGTTATTCTGGTTGGTTACCATTTCCCTGATTGGCTTACCGGAAGAAAACATTTGAGAAAACAGATTAGTAGCAGAAAAACCAATAAAAAACCGATTTGTGCTATAGTGTATACCAAATCGGGCTTCTGGGTCTATATATGAGTATTTTCCCTGCAAAAAACCTGTTTCTTGTTCTTCTTCATAAGTAGCTTTATCAGAATCGTAAGTGTATTGTGAAATACCTCCTGCCAAACCTAAAGCTAACACACCTTCTTCCCCAACAAAAAGTTTATAGGAGTAATTTAAGTAACCTGTAAATTTTCCTCTTAAGCCGTATTTATCATTTACCACACCTAAAGCCAGTCCAACCTTGTCATTTGCAACAGAGCCATCAACAATAAAAGTCTGCGTTTTTGGCGATCCTTCCACTCCTACCCATTGATTACGATAAACCGCACTAACGTTTAAGTTTTCTTTGTAACCCGCATAAGCCGGGTTTATTACCAGATTATTGAACATATATTGCGAAAACTGGGGGTCCTGCTGTGCTCTGGTTTCCAGAGATACCATTATTGCGATATAAAAGACTAAGAAATATCTATTCATTATTTCTGATTCTTAACCAAAGAAATAAAGCCTTTAAAGACTTTATATTCAGTGCCTATTTTCACTTTCAATAGATAATAATAGGTACCATCATTTAAACTGGAGCCGTCCCACCTGTTTACAGACGAAAAAGACTTGGTCCTAAAAATTTCTCCACCCCATCTATTAAAAACAGTAATCTCATTATCGGGGTAATCATCTATATTACCAATCGTCCAGGTATCGTTCTTTCCATCTCCATCAGGAGAATAACTATTATAAAATACCAGATTATGAGATTCTGTCAGCGATGCTAACGTCACGGGAAGATTTTCAATCTTATCCGGACTAAATGTTATTTGTATATTCAGATCTTGCCCAACAACAGTTGAGGGTTTAGATGATGGAATATTTTCCCAAAAATTATTTATCCAGCCTGCTAAAGAAGTATATTCCTCCGAATCATGATAGAAATAGTTAATATTCAAACTAGAGTTTCCAACAGTACGATTAAGAACATGATAATATTTAGAATTGACTTCCCGAATATTCTCCTTTTTACTATCTCTGTAATAATATACTGTATTAGGATCTTTATTCAGGAATGATACACCTACAGTATTTTCTTCATTAGAAGAGGAATTTATTTCTATTGGTCTATATAAAAGTTGTCCTTTGTCAATTGCTCCCATAGGGTATAAATAATTTCCTGCTGGTCCTAATTTACGATAGAAAAAACCTTGTTCAGAAGAGCTTATAAAGCCATCTTTTCTGTTCAATGCATTTTCTGATGCGTTTAACAAAATCAGCTTATTTCCTTCTATTGAAAGTTCTCTATCCCCTAAGTCCAGATTACTCCCAATTTCAGTCTTCTGTTTCAGCGATTTAACTTTAGTTCCTTCTAATTTGATTGAAGGAAAAAAGAGTGGAAACATTCCTGTTAATTCCTGACTTGCCCCTTCTAAAACTATCAGACCAATAGATTTTTTTAAGAATCCTCCTAATTGGTTTTTATTATCCCAATTACCTGCAACAAACAAAGTTCCGTCGTTAAGTATTTCGCTATCGTTTTCAATATCTGTATCGACAGTTAGCTCCACACCTTTTTGCACAGTCAGTTCTGCTCCGTCTTTTATCACCAACTGTGCATGCAGTTGCATAAAAAACAGGTTCACTAAAACTATAACTACAAACTTTTTCATCTAATTTATAACTACAGCGTTAAAAGTTATGTCCGGTATAACTATTGCCGAACCGCCCACATTATACAGTTTAACCTCTATTTCATTATCTGCTACACCTCTGACATAAGAAATAATAATACCGTCCGGCAATTCTGTTACGGGAGAAACCTGAATTACAGAAGCGGTGTTTACCTGACTTAAGGTACAAGTTTGTTTTAAAGCAGAATTAGGCTGAATAGAAGCTCCGATAAAAGAAAATGCAGATTTAGAAATGTCATTTAATTTTGTTCCGTTAGTACCCAAAATAAAGTCTCCATTAACATGCAATTTAGCAGTTGGAAAATTTTGGTATATACCTATACTTCCAGCAGCAGTCAAGCGCATAACTTCAATGCTATTGGTACCGAACACCAAATCATTTGCATCTTTAGTTCCAAGAAAAGACCCTGCCGTACCTGATATTGCAGGTGAAGTACCAATATTGCCATTTAGCTGCCATGTTGTAGAAGTATCTACCGGTCCTTTGATATTTGCAACTTTTTGCCATGCATTATTAGATATTTTCTTATAAACATCTCCGCTAAGCCTGTCTAAATACAAGTCATTAATAGTTCCTAATGCCGTACCTGGAGCAGAAGATCCTTCATACCAAGAATTACCGCCATCACCTTTAATACCTTGTGGTCCCTGCGGTCCCATTGGCCCAACCGGGCCGATTTCTCCGGTATCACCTTTTTCTCCTTTTTCTCCACGCTCTCCCAGATCACCTTTTTCTCCTTTTGGACCAACAGGTCCAATGGCTCCTATTTCCCCCTGTATACCTTGTGGACCTTGGGGGCCTGTTAATCCTATTGGTCCCTGAACTCCCGGATCACCTTTATCTCCCTTATCCCCTTTCTCACCCTTCAACCCTTGATCTCCTTTTGGACCGGCAGGCCCAGTCACCCCCATAGGACCAGCGGGTCCAATATCACCTTTATCTCCTTTTGGACCAATTGCTCCTTGTGGCCCTGCCGGCCCCTGAATTCCTTGTGGGCCAACAGGGCCAGCTGGCCCTGCAATACCTTGTAAGCCCTGATCGCCTTTTTCACCTTTATCTCCCTTGTCTCCTCTCAGCCCCTGGATACCCTGATCTCCACGATCTCCTTTCGGACCTGTAAGACCAACAGGTCCCTGATCTCCTTTTTCGCCCTTTTCTCCTTGAGCCCCCCTTAATCCTTGCGGTCCCTGATCTCCCTTAACGCCCTGTAATCCTTGTGCTCCCTGAATCCCCTGAATTCCTTGTTCGCCCCGATCTCCTTTATCTCCTCGTGGGCCCTGTAATCCTATTAGACCTTGTTCACCTTTATCTCCACGCGGCCCCTGAAGGCCCTGTATACCTTGTGGTCCTGCATCGCCTCTATCTCCTTTTTCACCTGCAGGCCCCTGAGGTCCCACAGGACCAACTACTCCAGTAGTTAAATTTGCAATAGGAAGCGACCACCCTCCTGTTTTATATCTGTATACTTTTCCTGTACTTGTATCTAAATACAAATCATCTTCCCGTACTTCTGTAAACGAGGTCATAGATGGGTGAGTATCACCAGTAAACCATAAAGCTCCCTGATCTCCTTTTTCTCCCCGTGGCCCCAAAACACCTGTCGTTAAATTAGCAATAGGTATAGACCATGCCCCTCCTTCGTACCGATATACTTTTCCCGTTGTAGTATCCAGAAACAAATCTCCTTCTCTTGCCCCCGAAATAGAAAGTCTTTGAGGTTCATCTGTCCCTGTAAACCACAAAGGCCCCTGATCACCCTTTTCGCCTTTTTCTCCCCGATCGCCTTTAGGGCCAGGCTCACCTTTTTCTCCCTGTAACCCTTTCTCCCCTTGTGGCCCGATTGGTCCAATCGCACCTTCTGGCCCTTGAATGCCAGCTTCACCTTTATCTCCTTTTGGACCAGGAACTCCCGGAATACCCTGTATACCTTGAACCCCTTGTTCACCTTTTTCGCCGGACAATCCCTGAATTCCCTGATCTCCTTTATCACCCTTAATTCCGGGGTCGCCTTTATCTCCTTTTGGTCCTACCGCTCCAGTCTTTAGATTAGCTATTGAACCCCAGCTACTATTATCATATTTAAATACCTCTCCTGTAGAAGTATTTAAATACATATCCTGATAGTTTGGATGGATCGGATAAGCGGAGGTCGGATTGTTTGTACCTGTAAACCATATACTTCCCCGCAGTCCATCCCCGTTTGCTATTGATATCCACGAAGTACCATCCCAATAATTAAATTGAGCTGTAGAAGTATTAAATATTAATAATCCCTTATCCTGTAACGACAACTTCGCCGACAAGATATCTTTCTCTCCATCAGATAATCTAGGTATAAGAATACCCTTTTCCCCAGAAGATATATCCAAAATGGCATTCCCATTTGGTGATCTTGTACCAATTCCGACCGAGCCTGATTGTGCCCAAAGCTGTACACTTCCAAGAATCAAAAGGAATAAAATTGGCGTTTTTTTTAGAAAAGATCTTTTACGTAAAGCTTTATCCATAGATTAAAAAATAAACAATAATAAATTACATAAATGTCATAACTAACAAAAACATTTATACCAAAAGAATAAGCTGCAGTTATAAATTTTAATATTCAATAAATTAAACCTATTAAAAAATACTTTTACAACACATCGATTGATTTTTTTATACGAGTTAGCAATAAAATGGTTACATTAGCCCGATTTTTATGTTTTAACGAAAAATGGCTAAAGAAATTAAAGAATTAGAACAAGTTGCTTCTCAGGTTAGAAGAGACATCATTAGAATGGTATATGATTGCCAATCGGGACACCCTGGAGGCTCATTAGGATGTACCGATTTTCTGGTTGCTCTATACTTCAGAGTAATGAAACATGACCCTAAGTTTAATATGGATGGAATTGGAGAAGATCTTTTCTTCTTATCTAATGGCCATATATCTCCAGTTTTTTACAGCGTATTAGCCAGAGCTGGCTACTTCGACGTAGAGGAACTAAAAACTTTCAGAAAGCTAAACTCCAGACTTCAGGGCCACCCTACTACTCATGAACACTTACCTGGAGTAAGAGTTGCATCGGGTTCCCTTGGCCAGGGATTATCTGTTGCAATAGGAGCTGCTCTTACTAAAAAGATAAATAAAGATAATTCCGTTGTTTTTAGTCTTCACGGAGACGGCGAACTTCAAGAAGGTCAAAACTGGGAAGCTATTATGTTTGCTCCTCATAACAAAGTAGATAATTTAATCGCTACAGTAGATTTCAACGGTCAACAAATTGACGGACCTACATCAGCAGTATTAAGCTTAGGCGATTTAGGTGCTAAATTCGAAGCTTTTGGTTGGGAAGTTCTACATGCTGACGGAAATAATATGACAGAGATTGTAGAAACACTGGAACTTGCCAAATCCAGAACAGGTAACGGTAAACCTATCGCTATTATCATGAAAACAGAAATGGGTAAAGGAGTAGATTTCATGGAAGGTTCTCACAAATGGCATGGTATCGCGCCTAATGCAGAGCAACTTGCTGCTGGCTTGGCTCAATTAGAAGAAACTTTGGGCGATTACTAATCAAAACTTAATTTATCACGACAATTGCAATGAAAAAATACACATATACTGAAAAAAAAGACACTCGTTCTGGTTTCGGTGCTGGTTTGTTAGAGGTTGGCAGAAAAAATGAAAACGTTGTTGGTCTTTGTGCTGACTTGATCGGATCTTTAAAAATGGGAGATTTTCAAAAGGAATTTCCTGAAAGATTTGTACAAACAGGTATTGCAGAGGCAAACATGATTGGTATGGCTGCTGGTATGACTATTGGAGGTAAAATTCCATATACAGGTACATTTGCAAACTTCTCTACTGGTAGAGTTTATGACCAAATCAGACAATCTGTTGTTTATTCTGGTAAAAATGTAAAAATATGTGCTTCTCATGCCGGTTTGACCTTAGGAGAAGATGGCGCTACACACCAAATTTTAGAAGATATTGGTATGATGAAAATGTTACCGGGAATGACAGTTATCAATCCTTGTGACTATAACCAAACTAAAGCTGCAACAATTGCCATTGCAGATTACGACGGACCGGTTTATTTGAGATTTGGCCGTCCGGTAATTCCGGTATTTACACCTGCTGACCAAAAATTCGAAATTGGAAAAGCTTGGATGGTTAATGAAGGAACAGACGTAAGTATCTTTGCTACAGGACATTTAGTTTGGGAAGCTATTTTAGCTGGCGAAAAACTTGCAGAAGAAGGAATTAATGCTGAAATTATCAATATTCATACGATTAAACCTCTTGACGAAGAAGCAGTCTTAAATTCAGCAAGAAAAACTGGCTGTGTTGTTTCTTGTGAAGAGCACAACAGATATGGTGGATTAGGTGAGAGCATTGCTCAGTTATTGGCAAAAGAACTACCTACACCAATGGAATTTGTCGCTGTGAATGATAGTTTTGGTGAAAGTGGTACTCCTGCTGAGTTAATGAAGAAATATGGCTTAGACAGTTCTAACATTGTTGAAGCTGTAAAAAAAGTAATGAAACGCAAATAATTTCTTGCTTTTAAATATTTAGATTAGCCGGAGTTTTCACTTCGGCTTTTTCATTTAGAAAGTTTTATATGTTAATAGAGGATTCGGAATTATTAGCCATGTTTCGGGAAGAATCGAAGCGTCACAAAGCATTTTCGATTTTACTAAAAAAATATCAACAGAAAATATACTGGCATATTAGACGTATGGTTATCGATCACGACGATGCAGATGATATAGTTCAGGAAGTTTTCATTAAGGTGTGGAAAAGTTTAGATTCTTTTAGACAAGATTCGCAGTTGTACACCTGGATTTATAGAATTGCCACAAACGAATGCATTACCTTTCTTAACAAGAAGAAAAATCATTTGAATATTTCTTATGAAGAGCTGGCTGAAAAACTCGAAGATTCTTTAAATGATGATAATTTCTTTTCTGGCGAGGCTATACAAAAAAAATTACAAAAAGCAATCCTTACGCTGCCAGAAAAGCAGCGACTGGTTTTTAACATGAAGTATTATGATGATTTAAAATTCCAGGAAATCTCGGATATTTTAGGTACAAGTGTAGGAGCCTTAAAAACTTCGTATCATTTGGCTGTTAAAAAAATTGAAAACTTTTTATTGACATCAGATTAAACCTTTTCTGTTTTAATATATCTGTATAAGTATGAAAGAAGTAAATAGCAACGGAGAAATGGATGGAACTTTCTTAGAAGGGCTCAAAAAGAACCCTTTCATAGTTCAAGAGAACTACTTTGATCATTTACATGAGCAAATACTATCTAATGTAAAACTTGCAGGTTTTAAGGAGGAAAATCCTTTCAAGGTTTCTGAAGATTATTTTCTGCAAACAGAGAAGCAAATTCTTGCTCAGACGAATCTTCCGAAAGAATTTACTAATACATTTGAAGTTCCGGAAAATTATTTCGACAATCTTCAAACCAGAATTCTTTCCGGAATTGAAGAGCCGAAATCAAAGAACAATGTTCGCTCGATTTTCAACCTAAGCTTTATAAAATATGCAGCAGCCATCCTGGTTATACTTTCGATCACTTTGGGATTATATTTTAATCAGAAAAAGGTAAATGTAAATAGTGAAATAGCGAATATACCGGATCAGGAAATAATTGATTATCTAAATACATATTCAGATCCCAGCGATATTCAATTTATTTTAGAAAACACGAACGATTTATCTTCATTAGAAGATCAACTTAGTCATTTATAGTTATAATGCTATGAAAAATCTATTAATTATATTTTTCTTCATATTTTCTTTCAATAGCTTATTAGCACAGGAAAGACCACATTCAGGCGTATCTCATAGAGAAAAATGGGAAAGAATAGATGCATTAAAATTGCAGTTTGTGATGAAGAAATTACAACTTCCCTCTTCTACAGAAAATAAACTGATACCTGTTTATAACAATTATCAACAGGCTTTAAGAAATGTTTATGCGGAACGCAGAAGAATTAGAGAGCAGAATAAAGCTAATCCGGGAAAACAGGTTGACACTGATTTTTCCTTTGAATCCAAAATTCTGGCAGTAAAACAAGAATACAAGAAAAAATTTGAGACTATATTAAACTCCGAACAACTGAATACATTATACTCTTCTGAAAGAGAATTCAGAGAAGAGTTAATGCAGCAATTGAAAAAGAATTAATATGTAAATTACTTGTTCCTGACGTTATAAAGCTTAATATTCCTATATATTTGCACATGCTTAGTCAGAAACAATTATTCTTATTAAACACCGCCCAAACATCAAATTCGCCTAGATTTCTAGAGATAGAAAAAGCCGAAGGAAATTATCTTTATGATGTTGATGGAAGAAAATATCTGGATCTGGTATCTGGATTTGCGGTAAGCAATATTGGACATAGACACCCGGCAGTTTTAGAAGCTATAAAAAGTCAACTGGACAGATATTTACATGTAACTGTTTACGGTGAATATGTGCAATCTCCACAGGTGAATTTTGCTCATCTTTTAGCTAAAGTTTTACCGGAAAATCTGTCTTCGGTATACTTCACCAATTCGGGGACCGAAGCTACTGAAGGAGCATTAAAATTAGCTAAGAGGCATACTGGCAGGACAGAAATATTATCGTACCATCATTCTTACCACGGAAGTACCCATGGTGCACTGAGTGTAATGGGAAACGAATATTACAAACAGTCTTACAGACCATTACTTCCTGATGTTAGATTTCTAAATTTAAACGCAGAAGAACAGCTTGAACAGATTAGCGAAAAAACTGCCGCAGTTATCCTCGAATCTATACAGGGCGAAGCTGGCATCAGAGTTCCTGATAGAAACTATTTCAAAAAACTTCGAGAAAAATGTAACAAAACAGGAACTTTGTTAATTCTCGACGAGATTCAAACAGGATTCGGTCGTACAGGCAAATTATTCTGCTTTGAACATTATGACTTAATACCTGATATCTTATTAATCGCAAAAGGAATGGGAGGTGGAATGCCTATTGGGGCATTTGTATCCTCTAAAAAGATCATGGATTCTTTAAAAGAGAATCCGATTTTAGGGCATATTACAACATTTGGTGGTCATCCGGTAAGTTGTGCTGCTGGTCTGGCAAGCTTGAAATTGATTTTAGAAAAAAAACTATTTAACGATGTTCCTGAAAAAGAAGCTCTTTTCAGAACACATTTAATTCACCCTAAAATTAAGGAAATAAGAGGTATTGGACTGATGCTTAGTTTGCAGTTGGATTCTTTCGAACATGTAGAAAAAGTAAGCTCGCTGTGTGTAAAAGAAGGATTAATTATAGATTGGTTTTTACACTGTGAAACGGCTATGCGTATAGCACCTCCATTAACAATCTCTAAGGAAGAAATTATATACGCTTGTAACATTATCAAAAAAGCAATAGATAAAGTTTATGAGTCCTGAAACAATTGATCTGAGGCTTTTGTAGCCATTTCTTACTAGTGTTTCGTTTGCTTAGATGAGCTACATCATCTTATTTCTTTTTATCAACCAGGCATTTAATGTCGGGCTGAAACCATCCTCCAGATAGGCATTCACCAAATCTATTTTTAACTGAACACATTTTGTATCCAGATTCTCTTTAAAGACAACCATCATGCGTTTATATTCTTCTAAATATTGTGTAGGGTTTAACTTAATCTGTTCCCCGGTTTCCGCATCAATAAATTGATAAGGCCTGTTCTCAAAATCAAACTCCAATTCATGTTTTCTTTCTAAAACATTGAATACAATAATCTCGTGTTTATTAAATTTTAAATGCTGCAGGGCAGCAAAAATATTCGACAGCTCCTTTTCATTCGATGAGTTTTCAAACAGATCAGAAAACAAAACAATCATTGATCGCTTAGGTAAACTTTCCGCTATTTTATGCAGACTCTCTGCTATGTTTGTCTTTTTATCCTTAACCGGTTCTCCTAAATATCTTTCTAATTGATGATACAAAAATTTCTCATGAACCATAGTTGATTTGGCCGGAGTTTGTAATTCTACATCGTCAGCAAAAATTGTAAGCCCAAAAGCATCTCTCTGCTTCTTCAAAAGATTGATAATTGCCGCAGAGCACAAAGCAGAAAATTGAAATTTATTTAGTGATTGCTGGGGATAAAACATAGATGAGGAAGCATCGATAAGCAAATGACATCGTAAATTCGTTTCTTCCTCAAACCTTTTGGTAAACATCTTCTCTGTCTTAGCAAACAGCTTCCAGTCTACATTCCTCACAGACTCCCCTTCGTTGTACAGTCTGTGTTCCGCAAATTCTACAGAAAAACCGTGAAATGGACTTTTATGCAAACCTGTAATAAATCCTTCCACTACCTGTCTTGCTAAAAACTCGATATTGATACCATCTTTCAGATCTTCCAACACTATTTTATTCGCCATATATCAATTAAAGATAAGCTTTCAAAATGGGTAAATTTCGCTAAAAATCAACAACATATAAAGCTGTCTGGAATTGTTTATAAATCCAAACCAAAAAACAACAAATAAAAATCTCATAATCAACAACTTACACAACAAAAAAGAGTAACAAGATATTTATCCACATGTTACCCTGAAATCCGTCTTAAAAGCTTATTTTTGAAGTTATTACTTTATAAATCATGAGTGAATCAGTAGAAAAAAATTCAAATTATTCAGCAGATAATATTCAGGTACTAGAGGGATTAGAGGCTGTAAGAAAACGCCCCGCCATGTACATTGGTGACACAGGCGTTAAAGGATTACACCATTTGGTCTATGAAGTTGTAGACAACTCTATAGACGAAGCTTTAGCAGGTTACTGTACAGACATCCATGTTACTATACATACAGATAATTCAATTACCGTAGAAGATAACGGTCGTGGTATTCCAACCGGAATCAACACAAAAGAAAACAAATCGGCATTAGAAATTGTAATGACTGTTCTTCACGCCGGTGGTAAATTCGACAAAGACACTTACAAAGTCTCCGGAGGTTTACATGGTGTAGGGGTTAGCTGTGTGAACGCGCTTTCTACACATGTGATAACCGTGGTGCATAGAGAAGGCAAAATCTTTACTCAGGAGTACGAAAGAGGAAAGCCTTTATTTGATGTAAAAGTTATAGGTGAGAGTGATCGTACAGGAACAATCCAGACTTTTCATCCGGATCCGGAAATTTTTACTCAAACAACAGAATACAAATTTGATACTTTAGCCGGAAGATTAAGAGAATTAGCTTTCTTAAACAAAGGTATCCGTCTAACCTTAACAGATGAAAGAGAAGTTAAAGAAGACGGATCTTTCTTATTTGAAGATTTTTATAGTGAAGGTGGTTTACGTGAATTTGTAACTTTTCTTGATTCAACCAGAACTCCATTAATTCCTGAAGCTATTTACATTGAGGGAGAGAAAAATGGCATTCCGGTAGAACTGGCTTTCACTTATAATAACTCTTATAATGAAAATATCCACTCTTATGTAAACAATATCAATACGATAGAGGGCGGTAGCCATGTTGCAGGCTTCAGAAGAGGTTTAACAAGAACACTAAAATCTTATGCTGAGAAATCCGGACTTTTAAAAAACATTAAAGTTGAAATTACCGGAGACGATTTTAGAGAGGGCTTAACTTCTGTTATATCTGTTAAAGTTCAGGAACCACAGTTCGAAGGGCAAACAAAAACAAAATTAGGAAATACCGAAGTAACCGGTGCTGTAGATATAGCTGTTGGTGAAGCACTAGGAAACTTCCTGGAAGAAAACCCTAAAGAAGCCAAGCTTATTGTAAATAAAGTGATTTTGGCTGCTACAGCCAGAGCCGCTGCTCGTAAGGCAAGAGAGATGGTTCAGCGTAAAAACGTAATGGGCGGATCGGGTTTACCTGGAAAATTGGCAGATTGCGCTAACAAAGATCCGATGGTTTGTGAATTATTCCTTGTCGAGGGAGACTCTGCGGGTGGTACGGCTAAACAAGGCCGTAATAGAGATTTCCAGGCTATCTTGCCGTTAAAAGGTAAAATCCTTAACGTGGAGAAAGCAATGGAGCACAAAATTTACGAGAATGATGAGATCAAAAACATCTTCACTGCATTAGGTGTAAGCATTGGCACAGCAGATGATGATAAGGCATTAAACCTGGAAAAATTAAGATATCACAAAATCATCATCATGACGGATGCCGATGTGGATGGTTCGCACATCACAACATTAATCTTAACTTTCTTCTTCAGGTACATGAAAACCTTAATCGAAGCAGGAAATATTTATATAGCAGCTCCTCCTCTGTATCAGGTAAAAAAAGGAAAAGATTTTGAGTATTGTTGGAATGATGTTCAACGTGATGCAGCTATCCAAAGGTTAAAAGGAGGCGGTAAGGAAGACAGTGTGCATGTACAACGATATAAAGGTTTGGGAGAGATGAATGCAGAACAGCTGTGGGAAACTACTCTGGATCCAGAAAGAAGAACTTTGAAAAAAGCGACCATTGAAAGCGCAGCAGAGGCCGATAGAATTTTCTCTATGTTAATGGGCGATGAAGTTGCTCCAAGGCGTGATTTTATCGAGAAAAATGCGAGATACGCCAAGATAGATTTATAAAAACAAAGCTTCAATATAAACAACAAAGCCAGAATTTTTAATTCTGGCTTTGTTGTTTATTATCTTCTTATTTTCCCAATATTCGCACCCGCAGATTGTCGAAAATTTTCAATTTTATAGAACATTAAATCTGCAATAGATACAGCGTTCTTCTTCGCTCTATCAGCTATTTCGCCATCAAAAAGCTCGTCTACAGTTTCCATAAATAGGCTTTTCCATCGGCTAAAATCTCCCCCTTCCAGTTTTCTTTTTTCATTCAGTCTAAAATGAGCTTCCATGGGATTCCCTACATATCCACGTTCTCCAAATAATGTAGATGCCCAAAACTTATACATAACGGGTAAATGTTTTTCCCAATCTACATGCGCTACCTCATTAAAAATGGGAGAAAGTACTTCGTCTTTATTTACTTTTCCATAAAAACTATTTACAAGCAATTGGATATCTTCCATGTTTTCTATATCCTTTTTCATAACAATTCCCTTTAAAAAAATAATAACAGAAATAACTCAACAATTGCGAATTTGATCTAAAAAAGAGAAAGCTCCCATGACATTCGTCATATTTATGTTTTTCTCAATTTCAGCACTAAGTTTTTATAATCTATCAATGCTTCATATTCCATTAAGATGTCCCCTCCTAAAACACCTATAACAGCAGGTAAATTCAATTGTTGATAGGCATATTTTATGGTACTTAAATCAAAGATCGGAACTTCATATTCTTTCACTAACAAGTCACCAATTATAAATTCCGGAATCATAACCATATACCTTTCCATTGTTGTAGTCCCTAAGCCTACGGCATGCTGATCTGGTAGATGCTGTATGACCGAATGGTCGTCTATAAGAAGTTCTATAGTGTCTTTATCTAACGCTGTTTTTGACGCTCCGGTATCTAAAACCAGATTAAACCTCTCTCCATAAATTACAACTTCCACCAAAAGATGGAAGCCGTCCCCTTGCAGATTGATTAATTGCAGAGGTACATTAAATTCGTCCATTTATATAACACGCGTGTCTTTCAGCACCTGATTCATACCCCTTACAGCATCTGCAGATTTACTAAAAGCGCTCTTTTCCTGTTCACTGAGCTCGAAGTTAACAATTTTTTCCCAACCATTTTTACCCAATACAACTGGAACTACTAAAGAAATATCATCTTCACCATATTCACCTTCAAGGTAAACACCACATGAAAGCAATTTTTTTTCATCTCTGGTTATCGCTTCTACCATTGCTGCTGTCCCTGCTCCTGGTGCATACCATGCAGAAGTGCCTATGAGTTTTGTTAAAGTCGCCCCTCCTACCATAGTATCTGCAACTATTTTTTGCTGCTGCTCCTCTGTTAAAAAATGGGTTACCGGAACGCTGTTCCATGTTGCATGTTTAATCAATGGAATCATAGTTGTATCGCCATGCCCGCCAATTACAATAGCATTTAAATCAGAAGGCGAACACTCCAGCTCCTTACTTAAGTAATATTTGAATCTTGATGAATCCAAAACACCGCCCATTCCCAATATTTTTTGTTTTGGCAATCCGGAAGTTTTAAAGGTAAGATAATTCATGGTGTCCATTGGATTTGAAACAACGATGATTATCGCATTTGGTGAATATTTAAGAATATTCTCTGTTACTGATTTTACAATCCCGGCATTTGTTCCAATCAGTTCCTCTCTGGTCATTCCCGGTTTTCGTGGAAGACCAGATGTCACAACCACCACACTTGAGTCTGCCGTTGCAGCGTAATCATTCGTAATACCTTTTAATTTTGTATCGAAACCCAGTAAAGCTGAAGTTTGCATGATATCCATCGCCTTCCCTTCCGCAAAACCTTCTTTAATATCTAATAGAATTAATTCTTCAGATAGTTTCTTTCTGGCAATGTTATCGGCACAGGTTGCGCCTACTGCACCAGCTCCTACTACTGTAATTTTCATGGTTTTATAATTAAGGATGATTAAATCAATTTGTTAACCAGAATCCCAATTTATATAATATAACCTACCGAAACAACTTTTATTGGAATTCAAAAGAACGACTTTCACAACAATACACTTTCTACAAACCTATTTCTCAACATATTGTTTGGAATAATTTCTATCCACATAAGAATGTTGATATCATAACTAAAAAATGACATCAATTTTTGATAATTTTGGATGTATCTTTTAATAAGTTCAGCTACAATTCTGCTAAATTATTTTCTATGTATTTGATATTTGACACTGAGACGACGGGATTACCAAAAAGGTGGGATGCTCCAATTACAGACGTAGACAATTGGCCGCGTTGTATCCAAATCGCTTGGCAGCTTCATGACGATTTGGGGAACCTTCTTGAGCACCAGGATTACCTTATTAAACCTGACGGGTTTGATATTCCTTATGATGCGGAAAGAATACATGGCATTTCAACAGACCTGGCTACAGAACAAGGCGTTCCTTTATTAGATATTCTTCATAAATTTAACGAAGCACTAAGCAAAGCCAAATTTGTAGTAGGCCAGAATATTGGTTTCGATATTAATATTATGGGGGCCGAATTTCATCGTTATGGTGTAGAGTCTCCTTTAGTAAAACTTCCGATCTTAGACACTTGTACAGAGATAACTGCAAATTTATTACAACTTCCGGGAGGAAGAGGCGGAAGATATAAGTTGCCAACATTAACAGAATTACACGAATATTTATTTAGTGTACCTTTCGCAGAAGCTCACAATGCTACCGCCGACGTTGAAGCAACTACACGTTGTTTTCTGGAACTGATAAAAAGAGAAGTTTTCACACTAGAAGAACTTCAGGTTGATACGACTTACTTTCTGAAATTTCAAGGACATAATGCTGGAATAATTCAGCCCATAGGCCTGAAACACGTTAATCTGAAAGAAGCATCTGATGAAATTCGCAAAAGGCAAAGAGCAGAAGAAATGCTCCAGAATACCGGAGATGCAACAGTTGCCGATTTAACAGATGTAAGTTTTGTACATTTACACAACCATACCCAATTTTCTATCCTTCAGTCTACAACCTCAATTGGTGATTTGGTAAAAGCCGCAGCAAAACAAAAAATGCCTGCAGTAGCGATTACCGATCATGCCAATATGATGGGCGCTTTTCATTTTGTCAACAATGTATTAAATCATAATAAATCGGCTCAAGCAAAAAATGCAGAAGCCGAAGAAAAAGGAGAAACACCTACAGAACAAATCATAAAACCGATTATTGGTTGTGAGTTTTTTGTGTGTGACAATCATGCCGATAAAAGCAGAAAAGACAACGGCTACCAAATTGTGTTTATAGCTAAAAATAAAAATGGTTATCATAATCTGGCAAAAATGTCTTCCCAGGCTTATACTAATGGTTTTTACTATGTTCCGAGAATAGATAGGGGTATTATCGAACGATACAAAGAAGATATTATCGTCCTCTCGGGGAACCTTTACGGAGAGATTCCCAATAAAATACTCAATGTTGGTGAAACGCAGGCAGAAGAAGCCTTAATCTGGTGGAAAAACACGTTTGGAGAAGATTTTTATATAGAGGTAATGCGTCATCATCAGGAGGACGAAGACCGCGTAAACCAATCACTAGTTAAATTAGCCAGAAAACATCAGGTTAAGCTAGTCGCTACTAATAACACCTATTACATCAATAAAAAGGATGCCCATGCTCACGATATTTTGTTGTGCGTAAAAGATGGAGAAAAAATTAATACACCTATTGGTCGTGGACGAGGATTTAGGTACGGTATGCCTAATCAGGAATATTATTTCAAGTCTCAGGACGAAATGAAAAAAATATTTCAGGATCTTCCCGAAGCCATTATCAACATTCAGGAAATTGTCGATAAAGTTGAAACCTTTAAGCTTCATCGCGATGTCCTTCTTCCAAAATTTGATATTCCCGAAGAATTTCAGGTTGCAGAAGACGAACAAGACGGAGGAAAAAGAGGGGAGAATAAATATCTCAAACACCTTACTTACAAAGGAGCTGAAAGACGATATAGCGAAATTACACCGGAGATTAGAGAACGCTTAGATTTCGAATTAGCAACTATAGAACGTACGGGATATCCGGGTTATTTTCTTATTGTACAGGACTTTATTCAGGCTGCCCGGGACATGGGAGTTTCTGTTGGCCCTGGACGTGGTTCTGCTGCCGGTTCTGCCGTCGCCTATTGCTTAGGAATTACCAATTTAGATCCCATAGCTTACGACTTGCTTTTTGAGCGTTTCTTAAATCCAGATCGTGTATCCATGCCCGATATTGATATCGACTTCGACGATGAAGGACGTGGAGATGTAATGAAATACGTTATCGACAAATACGGAGCTAATCAGGTAGCCCAAATCATCACCTACGGTACCATGGCTGCAAAATCGTCTATACGTGATACCGCCAGGGTACTAGACCTCCCTCTGTTCGAAGCAGATAAAATTGCCAAGCTTATTCCCAACTTAAAGTTGAATAAGATTTTCAACATGGACGATCAGGCACTGAAAGGTGTGCTTCGTTCCGAGGAAATGGAAGCTGTCCAACAGTTGAAAGAATTAGCATCTGGAAGTGATTTAAGTGCCGAAACCATCCAACAGGCTAAAGTTTTGGAAGGCTCAGTTAGAAATACAGGGATACACGCTTGTGGTGTTATTATTACACCTGATGATATTACAAATTTTGTCCCTGTTTCCATAGCAAAAGACTCGGACTTATATGTAACTCAGTTTGACAACTCTGTTGTTGAAAGTGCCGGACTTTTAAAAATGGACTTTTTGGGGTTAAAGACGTTAACCCTTATTAAAGACACCGTAAAACTGGTAAGATACAGAACGGGAATTGAACTTGATCCTGATAAATTTCCGATAGATGATGTTAAAACATATGAGTTATTCCAAAGAGGTGAAACTGTTGGTATATTCCAGTACGAGTCGCCCGGAATGCAGAAATACATGAAAGAACTAAAACCAACGGTATTTGGTGACTTAATTGCGATGAATGCATTATACCGACCTGGACCGTTGGAGTATATCCCTTCATTTATTAGAAGAAAGAACGGCGAAGAGCCTATTACTTACGATTTAGATGCCTGCGAGGAATATCTGAAAGAAACCTACGGTATTACGGTCTATCAGGAACAGGTGATGCTCCTTTCCCAAAAGCTGGCTAACTTTACCAAAGGTGAGGCCGACGTTTTACGTAAAGCTATGGGTAAAAAACAGAAAGATGTACTCGATAAGATGAAACCAAAATTCATCAAACAAGCTGTAGAAAATGGTCACGACGAAAAAGTATTAGAGAAAATATGGAAAGACTGGGAAGCTTTCGCGAGTTACGCTTTTAATAAATCACACTCCACTTGTTATGCATGGGTTGCTTACCAAACTGCTTATCTAAAAGCCCATTACCCTGCAGAATACATGGCTGCAGTACTTTCCAATAACATGAACGATATTAAACAGGTATCTTTCTTTATGGAAGAGTGTAAAAGAATGGGACTAGAAGTTTTAAGCCCGGATGTAAACGAATCTTTCTATAAATTTACAGTAAACGACAAATACGCTATCCGTTTCGGAATGGGCGCTATCAAAGGTGTTGGTGCCGGTGCTGTAGAAACTATTATTGAAAACAGAAAATCAGCACATTACAGATCTATTTTTGATTTAGCGAAACGTATAGATTTAAGAGCTGCCAATAAAAAAGCTTTTGAAAATCTTATTCTTGCCGGAGGTTTTGATTGCTTCGAAGGCACTCACAGAGGGCAGTATTTTTACGATGACGGAGAAGGATCTACCTTAATGGAGAAAGCCATAAAATATGGTGCTAAATATAAAGAAAACGAAAATTCTTCACAGGCAAGTTTATTTGGAGGCGGCAGTGCGGTCGAAATCCCGGAACCTACGCTTCCTAGTTGTGAAGAGTGGGGAACGATGGAAAAACTAGCCAAAGAGAAAGATGTCGTGGGAATTTACATCTCAGGACATCCTTTAGATGACTATAAATTTGTGTTAGATAAATATTGCTCTCCTGGTAACTTAGCTATCTTTAACGATATTGAAAAAGGACAGGATTTTCAATTCAAAGTAGGTGGAATAGTAGCTTCTGTAAGACATATGGTAACTAAAGATGGCAGAGGTTGGGCTTTCTTCAAAATGGAAGGTTATGACGATGGTTACGAATTTGCTATATACAGAGATGATTACCTGAAACATAAACACCATCTCGTACCTAATAATTATCTGCAGATAAAGGGTAACGTTTCTTACTATACAAATGCAGATGGCTCCAAGAAACCAAGAATATCTTTTTCAGATTTTACTGACTTAAGAGATGTTTTGGAAAAACAGTCAGTCAGTTTAGACATTCGCCTGAACATAGAACATATATCCGCACAATTAACTAAAGACCTGGAAAGTATTTTCTCTGATTACACAGGTACTAAAAAATTGAATTTCACAATTTTGGATATGCGGGAACGCGTTTTACTGAATATGAAAAGCCGATCGCAAAAAATCAATATTTGTAACGAGTTATTATCTAAATTAGACAATCTGGAATTAGATTATAAACTCAATTAAATACATGCAAAACTATCAGGTATCCGAATCAAGATATAAAGAAATGAATTACCGCCGCTGTGGGAACAGCGGCATTAAACTTCCTGAAATATCGCTGGGACTTTGGCATAATTTCGGAGATGTAGATGCTTTCAAAACTTCTACACAAATCATTAGAACTGCTTTCGATAACGGAATTACCCATTTTGACCTGGCTAATAATTACGGGCCTCCCCCCGGTTCAGCAGAGATTAACTTTGGTAAAATTCTAAAAAAGGATTTTGCTTCTTATCGGGATGAAATGATTATCTCTTCTAAAGCCGGTTATACCATGTGGGAAGGACCTTATGGAGATTGGGGATCAAAAAAATACCTGATAAGCAGCTTAGACCAGAGCCTGAAAAGAATGCAGCTGGATTATGTGGATATTTTCTATCACCACAGGCCAGACCCTGATACACCTTTGGAAGAAACTATGTCCGCATTGGATTTAATTGTCAGACAAGGGAAAGCACTATACGTTGGATTAAGTAATTACAAAACTCCGGAGTTCTTAAAAGCAACAGCCATTTTAAAGGAACTGGGAACACCTTGTCTCATTCATCAGCCCAAATACTCTATGTTTGAAAGATGGGCAGAAGAAAGCTTATTGGGTACACTGGGAAAAGAGCAAATAGGGTGTATTCCTTTCTCTCCGTTAGCACAAGGCTTATTAACCAATAAATATTTGAAAGGGGTTCCTGAAAATTCCAGGCTGGCAAAGGCTCATGGATTCTTAACTGAAGCTTACGCCACACCGGATAAAATAGAGAAAGCAAAACAGCTAAATGAAATAGCTTTGAAAAGAGATCAGTCCTTAGCTCAAATGGCTATTGCCTGGTTATTAAAAGACAGCAGAGTAACCAGTGTTTTGGTAGGTGCAAGCTCTCCTGCACAATTAGTAGATTCTTTACAAAGTACCCGCAATATCATTTTTAGCAAAGAAGAATTAGAAAATATAAACCATATTTTATCTTAAGGAAAAGGAAGTATCATGTAAAACAAGATAAATAAGATAGAACCATAATCGCCAGAACACTTATATTATAATATTATATTTTAGGATTTACAGATTCGCAACTCAACATTAAGATAAAACTAACTAACTAACTAACTAACTAACTAACTAACCTCGCTACTCCCACTTTACTAGCACTTTACTCCCAGTATACTCCCACCTTAGTCCCACTTTGCATTTTATTTTTGAATCTCTCCTAAATATTTAAATATATTAGCCCTATAACGGATGTGATTATATATAACACATCTCGTATTTTTGCAATTATGACTATAGATGCAAACTCCGTATTCAATATTAAATCAGACGAACAGTTTAATGAAATTGCACTTCGCATTTTTGAATTTCAGAAAGTTAATATTCCCATCTACGGTGAATTTGTAAAATATTTGGATATAGAAAACCCTATAGATCATTATACACGAATCCCATTTTTACCTATCGAATTTTTCAAAACTCATCAGATCATAAATCCAAAAGACACGATAGATATCGTATTCAGCAGTTCCGGAACAACCGGATCTAAAACAAGTAAACACTATGTAAAAGATGTACATTGGTATATAGAAAGTTACAGGAAGGCTTTTACTCAATTTTATGGCGATTTAGAAAATTTGTGCATCATCGCTCTTTTACCAAATTACTTAGAAAGAGAAGGTTCATCCCTGATTTATATGGTAGAAGATTTAATCCATCAAAGCAAACATCCTGACAGTGGCTTTTTACTTTACGAACACGACATGCTCTTTGACAAACTTCAAAGACTTAAACAAGCCGGACAAAAAACAATCTTAATAGGTGTTACCTATGCCCTGCTGGATTTTATAGAAAATTATCAAATAGATTTCCCCGAACTTATTGTAATGGAGACAGGAGGTATGAAAGGCAAAAGAAAGGAAATGGTTCGCGAGGAATTGCACAAAATCTTATGTACCGGTTTCGGAGTTAATGGTATACATTCTGAATACGGTATGACCGAATTGCTCTCTCAGGGGTATTCTTTTGGGAACGGTATTTTTGAAAGCTCAGGTTGGATGAGAATCATTACCCGGGACATCAATGATCCTTTAACTATTTTAAAGGGCAATAAAACTGGTGGAATTAATGTCATTGATTTAGCAAATATTTATTCTTGTTCTTTTATAGCAACACAGGATTTAGGTAAAGTACTGTCGGCAAATAGATTCGAGGTCCTTGGCCGATTTGATAACAGCGATATCAGAGGCTGTAACTTATTAGTCAGTTAGTTCTTCGTTAATAAAAACAAATTCACTTTTAAATCAGGCTCCCCTTAAACGAGTATCAAATAAAAAATGCTCCATCTTTACTAATTTCACCTCCTTTACTAACAGGTGATCAGGATTAAGAAGGTTGGATTATAACAACGCAAAAAGACACAAAGTATTAACCCTTGTGCCTTTTTATGCTATTAGTGTATAGTTTAATAATTACGTTACAATAATTAAAAAATAGTTTTTCTTACCTTTTTGAGCTACAATAAATTTATTGTTTATCAGGTTACCAGCATTTATAGTAGTTTCTACATTTGCTACCTTTTCTCTATTAATAGAAACACCTCCACCTTGGATCATTTTTTTTGCTTCTCCTTTAGATGGGAAAATCTGTGTTTTTTCTGCTAGTAAACTTACAATATCAATTCCAGATTCGATAGCTGTCTTTTCTACTTTAAATTGCGCGACACCTTCAAAAACACCAATCACTTCTTCATCGGACAATGAGTTTAAGAATTCTAAAGAGCCATTACCAAACAGGAAATCCGTCGTTTTTAAAGCAGTTTGCAGAGCCTGATCACCATGAACTCTTCTGGTTATATCCTCGGCTAAAGCTTTTTGTAAAACGCGCAAATGTGGTACCTTATCGTGTTCTTCAATTAAAGCACCAACTTCTGCTTTAGTCATAAAGGTGAAAATTTTGATATAATTCTTCACGTCTTCATCTGTGGCGTTTAGCCAGAATTGGTAAAATTGGTAAGGACTTGTACGTTTTGAATCGAGCCAGATATTCCCTCCCTCGGTTTTACCAAATTTAGTCCCGTCTGATTTTTTGATTAAAGGAGAAGTTAAAGCAAAAGCTTGTCCCTGTGCTTTTCTTCTTATAAATTCTGTTCCTGTAACAATATTACCCCATTGGTCAGACCCGCCCATTTGCAACTTAACATTTTTTTCTTTCCAAAGGTGATAAAAATCAAAACCCTGAATCAATTGATAAGTAAATTCTGTAAAAGACATTCCCACTTCACTTTCCAAACGCTTTTTCACCGAATCCTTCGCCATCATATAATTAACCGTAATGTGTTTTCCGGCATCTCTGATAAAATCTAAGAAACTATAGCTTTTAAACCAATCGTAGTTATTTACAATTTCTGCACTATTTGCACCACAATTAAAATCTAAAAACTGTTCTAGCTGTTTCTGAATACCCTTTAAGTTTTTTGCTAATTCTTCTTCAGAAAGCAAATTACGTTCTTGCGATTTTCCGGTCGGGTCTCCAATCATACCTGTAGCACCTCCAACCAAAGCCAAAGGTTTGTGTCCTGCCTGCTGGAATCTTACAAGTGTAAAAATTTGAGAAAGGCTACCAACATGCAAAGATTCCGCGGTTGGATCAAAGCCAATGTATCCAGAGACCATTCCTTTAGAAAGTTCTTCTTCTGTTCCCGGCATAATATCTTGTATCAGCCCTCTCCAACGTAAATCTTCTACGAAATTCATCTCTTTAATTCTTTATTTGTTATATTGTAATTTGGCAAATATAAGAATAGATACTAATTGTTTTCAGGTAGAATTAAAAACAGCGAATGAACTTTCTCTCTCATTATTATTTCGATAAAAATACTGCTGATTCATATAAAGTCTTGGGAGCTTTATTGCCCGACTTAACTAAAAACGCGAACAAAGATTGGAAGCTATTCCCTGAAAAAAAACAAGACGATTTATACTCTTCTGTTGAATTAAAATCGTTAACCAGAGGATGGAAAAAACATCTGGCTATAGACCGTATTTTCCATAACATGTCGTCTTTTTTTTATCATCAGCATGAATTAAAAGAACATATAGCCCCGCTAATAACAGGTTCTCCTATAAAGCCTTTCTTTATCGGACATATCGGTTTCGAACTGTGTTTAGACCACCTTCTACTGAAACATAACAAAATAGACCTACAACAGCTTTATGCTCATCTAAAGACCATAGATTATCCTATTCTAGATGAGTTTCTAAAAATTAACGACATTACGAATACCATTAGCTTCTTTAATTACTATACAAACTTTGTAAAAGAGGAGTATTTAAAGACATATATTAAACCCGAAAGTATAAGCTATGCTATAAAACGCATTTGTTTGCGAATATGGGAAACTCCGCTTAGTAGTCAACAAAAAGAAAACATTACTCAGATAATCAGTGAATATATTTCTCTTTTAGAGGAAGATTTTATGGTTATCTTTGATGAGATAGAAGCTCAGCTAATCAATGAATAAAAAACTACTTTTTGCTTTTCTGTTTCTACCGGGTATGGTTTGTTCTCAAACCAGAAAATACTCAAATGAATTTCTTCAGATTGGTGTAGGTTCAAGGTCATTTGGAATGTCTGGAGCTGTAACTTCTTCCGTAGACGATGTAACCGCTGGTTATTGGAATCCTGCCGGATTAACCAATATGCGAACGCCTACGCAAGCAAGCTTAATGCACTCAGCTTACTTTTCAGGAATTGCCAAATATGATTACGCGGGACTAGCAACATTTGTTGCAGACAATACTGCGGTTGTAGGAATCTCTGTCATTAGATTTGGTGTTGATGATATCCCTGATACATCTGAGCTAATTGATGCAGATGGAAATATTAATTATGATAGGGTCAAATCTTTCTCTGCGGCTGATTACGCTTTTATGTTTAGTTATGCTCGTAATCATAAAAATAGAAAGCCACATCAAAATGGATTAAGTTACGGTGGAAATGTCAAGATTGTCCACCGGAAAGTTGGTGAGTTTGGAAAATCCTGGGGATTCGGAATTGACTTAGGTGCTCAATACAGACTAAAAAATTTTATTTTTTCTGCGGTTGGAAGAGATATTACCACTACTTTTAACGCATGGTCATATAACCAGGACAAATTTGGAACTGTTTATGATTATATTGGTGACAATATTCCTGAGAACTCCACCGAAATTACATTACCAAGATTGATTTTAGGAGCTTCTTATTATACTAAGTTTAGTAAAAATTTTGGACTTACAACAGAAGCAAACTTTAGTTTAACTACAGACGGAAAGAGAAATGTACTTATTTCTGCGGATCCCGTAAGTATAGATCCGGTAATGGGGCTAGAAGCAGATTATAAAAAAGTTATCTACCTAAGGGGGGGGATAGGAAATATTCAAAAAACCAGCGATTTTGAAGGCAATCAAACCTACAACTTCCAGCCTAATATGGGAGTAGGAATTAGATTAAAAAACTTTTCAATAGACTATGCCTTAACCAATATCGGAAACCAAAGCGATGCGATATATAGCAATGTCTTTTCAATAAGATTAGATTTTGAGAAGAAGAAATAAGAACCAGACATAAGAACTAGAGTGTGTCTACTTTGCACAAAAAATTATAACTGAAACATTATTCATGCAGACAACATCTTTAACAGACGAACAGCCTTTACAAAAAATAATTATAACCGGTGCTAGCAGTGGGATTGGCTTCGAAACTGCTATTGAATTAGCCATTAAAGGTCACGAAGTAATTGCTTTGGCCAGATCGCAGGAAAAATTAACCAATCTTAACCAGATTGTCTATAGTTTAAATCCTGAAGCCAAATTTTACCCTATTGTTTTTGATATAGTGAATGATGAATATGCAGGTCTTATCCAGTTTATACAACAAAGGTGGGGTACATTTAATATTCTAATTAACAACGCCGGTTCTTTAATTAATAAATCTTTTCAAGATACTACCGAATCTGATATGGCAGAAATGTTTCAGGCAAATGTCCTGGGCCATTTTAGAATTACAAAAGAACTTTTACCACTAATTGAAAAACAAGGTCATATTTTAAATATCGGTTCTATGGGTGGTTATATGGGCAGCTCTAAATTTCCAGGTTTAATCGCCTATTCTGCTAGCAAAGCGGCGCTGCATAATTTCACAGAATGTCTGGCACAAGAACTCTTAGATGATCAAATAAAGGTAAACTGTCTTGCTTTGGGATCTGCACAAACAGAAATGCTGGAAAAAGCATTTCCGGGATATCAATCTCCGGTACAAGCTTTTGAAATGGGGAAATATATCGCCGATTTTGCACTTACCGGCAGTAGATTTTTCAATGGAAAAGTAATACCTGTAGCTGTTACTACACCGTAAAAATGTCTTGTTATATGGCAAGGATTTTGTGCAATTAGCATAAAATCCAACATATGAAAATAGCTAAACTATTTATTTCTGTTCTTTTCTGCGGTTTATTTTTTGCTTGTACAAACGACAGAAAAGAACAAAAAGTTGTTACAGATACAACTGCTCTCCAACATAAAGGCACAATTTCATCCGAAATATTAAGTGATATCCCCTGGACTGCAGCTTTAGATACAAACACGCAACAATATACCATGATCAAAAATAAATTGATAGAAGGCGAAGTGTTGGGAGTAACGAATGTACTGGAAGCTATAAACAGAAAATATCCGGAAAACAAACTAGTGTTTGAAAGACAAAATGCGGATACTGTTTTTGTTAAAGTTGAAGACGCGTCTTACCTTACGCAATCCAGTGGATCTACCGGAGCCCGGGTATTCCTGGCAGAAAGTACTTACTCTTTAACCGAGATTCCGAGTGTAAGAGTTGTTTTTTTTAATTTTAAAATTGGAGACCATGCTACTCCTGGAGCTTACACGAGAAAAAGCTTTGACTTTTCAATGCCATAAACAACAAAAGCCCGAAAACTATTCGGGCTTTTGTTGCTTTTATAATACTTTATTTCAATTTCTCGACCTCTACTAAAATCCTGGATCTTGTGCCATCACTTACAGGAGTTAGGGGTAAACGGACATAATCTTCAATAACACCTAACTCTTTCATAGCCGCTTTTACGCCACATGGATTGCTTTCTGCAAAACATAAGCGGGTAAATTCAAGGAAATCACTATGAATAGGTCTGGCCGCTTTAAACTCTCCTTTTAATGATAAGCGAACCATTTCTGAAAACTTAGCTGGAAAGGCATTACCTACTACTGAAATTACTCCAATAGCTCCCAATGCTACCAATGGTAAAGTAACAGGATCATCTCCCGAAATCAACTCAAAACCCTCTGGTTTACCAGCCATGATTGCATTGAACTGGTCGAAATTACCACAAGCCTCTTTTATCGCAATGATATTTTTGAACTCTTTCGCCAGCCTTATAGTGGTTTCTGCTGACATGCTTACACCCGTTCTTCCAGGAACATTATATAAAATGATCGGTAACTTTGCCGCCAGAGCTATAGCTTTATAATGCTGGTAAATTCCCTCTTGCGTAGGCTTGTTATAATAAGGAACTACAGACAAGATAGCTTCATAACCGGTTAATTCGAACTGACTAACCTCTTCAACAACATCAGCTGTATTGTTTCCTCCAATCCCGGCAACTAATGGAACCCTACCGTTAACCTTTTCTGTTACGAATTTAAAAATCTGTTTCTTTTCGTCTTTAGATAATGTTGCAGATTCTGCTGTAGTTCCCAATACTACAATATACTCTACCTTTCCTGTAATTAAATGTTCTATAGTGGCAGTCATTCCATCAAAATCTATGCTCCCACTTGCTTGAAAAGGCGTTATCATCGCTACGCCGGTTCCCAAAAATCTGCTCATTTTACTTTATCTAAATAATATCTTATCTCTCGGAAAAACCCTGTTATTCCTGCTTCTTTTGTTTCTATCATTAAATCAAAAAACGGTGCCTGCCTGGCATCGTATGCTGCAATTTTAAATATTGATTTAGATATTGCAGCCGTATACACTAAAGGAAAACATAAATCTGTACACAAGTTTATCAAAATATCGAATTCCTTATTGATGAATCCTTTTATCTTCTCCTTGTCTGGAATGTAGTTCCATTTAATATCTTCTTCAGAAATCAAATCTATGCTTTTGTTTAGCTTTGACTTCAAACTCTTATCGAACAGGAATCCTAAAAGCTTTACTTTTTTATTCTCGTTCTCTAAGGTTTTAGCGAATTGTTCTACCTCCCTCAGCTCTTTTTCGTCCTTTATAGGTATTAAAATCGCTATATTTTCTGCTTCACTTAAAGAAACAGAATGACCTTTTCTTTTTAACTTTTTCAGTTCTTGCCTTAACCTAGCAAATCCAGAACGTAATCTCAACTGATTAAACATCTTTTTCATTATTACCGGATTTTGTTTATTTAAAAACAGAACTTATCAGGTTTTATTATCCCAATAAATTAAACAAATCTTGTTCGCTTATAATGGGAATATTTAATTTGTTTGCTTTTTCCAATTTCGAAGGTCCCATGTTATCTCCGGCAACTAGATAATCCAGTTTGGCCGAAATACTGCTTAACATTTTCCCTCCGTTGTCCTCAATAATCTTTTTAAGCTCTTCTCTGCTATAATTTTCAAAAACTCCAGAAATTAAAAAGTTTTTGCCAATCAAACTTTCGCTTTGTAAAATTACTTCCTTTTCTTCAATTTCAAACTGTAATCCTTCAGCAATTAATTTATTTATTTCATTAACATGTTCTTCCTTTGCAAAATATTCTAAAATACTTTTTGCAATACGCTCCCCTATTTCGTCAGCTTCAATTAATTGCTCGAAACTTGCCTGCCGCAAATTATGGATATTTTTGAAATGAAGTGCTAATTTCTTTGCTACAGTTTCACCAACATATCTGATCCCTAAACCAAAAAGTACTTTTTCAAAAGGCATTTGTTTAGATCTCTCGATACCAGCTAGCATATTTGTGATAGACTTTTCTCCAAACCTATCCATTTGTTTTAAAGATTCCTCGTGATCCTTAAGATCATAAATATCACTTATATGCAGAATAAATCCTTTAGAATATAATGTTTCAATGGTCTCATCTCCAATACCATCTATATTCATTGCCTTTCGGCTGATAAAGTGCTGCATTTTACCTATAATTTGAGGTCTGCAGCCTTCATCATTCGGACAATAGTGCACCGCTTCGCCTTCCTTCCTTATCAATTTAGTACCGCACTCAGGACAAGTAGTAATATAATGTATTTTTTGAGCTTCGGGCTTTCTTTTTTCCAAATTGACACCAATTATTTTCGGAATAATCTCGCCGCCCTTTTCCACTAAAACGGTATCTCCTTTATACAAGTTCAATCGTTCTATCTCGTTTGCATTATGAAGAGTCGCCCGTTTTACCGTTGTTCCGGCCAAAAGTACTGGTTTTAAATTAGCTACGGGTGTAACTGCACCTGTACGCCCTACCTGATAGGTAACCTCTCTTAATTCTGTCTCTACCTCGGTAGCTTTAAATTTATAACTTATTGCCCAACGTGGGGATTTAGCTGTAAACCCAAGCTCTTCTTGCTGCGCATAGCTATTTACTTTAATTACAATGCCATCTATTTCATAAGAAAGTTTAAATCTTTCCTGCTCCCAATAGGAAATAAAGTCCAGAACTTCTGTTAAATTTTTACACAGCCTGGATTCCTGTGAAATCTTAAAGCCCCAATTTTCTACTGCATGCAAGCTCTCCCAATGTGTTTTAAAAGGCTTTTTATCAGCATAAAGAAAATATAGGAAGCAATCTAAAGGTCTTCTTGCTACTTCTGCCGAGTTCTGCATTTTCACAGTTCCCGAAGCAAAATTTCGTGGATTAGCAAAAGGCTGTTCACCATTGTCTATACGCTCCTGGTTCAATCTCTCAAAAGCCGCTCTGTGCATAAAAACTTCGCCCCTTATTTCAAATTCAGGCAGTAAATCTTTGCCCTGTATATGATGTGGAATTGTTCTGATTGTTTTTATATTGGTTGTAACGTCATCCCCCTTTACTCCATCACCCCTGGTTACAGCTCTTATTAATTCTCCATTCTCATATGTAAGACTAATTGAAAGTCCGTCAAATTTAAGCTCACAGACATATTCAAAATTATCGCCTATAATCTTACGTATCCTTTGATCAAAATCTACCAGTTCCTGCTCGTTATACGTATTGCCCAGAGACAACATGGGCCATTTATGGACGACAGTCTTAAAGGTTTTTGTAATTTCCCCACCTACTTTTTGTGTAGGGGAATCTTTTCTAATAAGCTCGGGGTGCTCCTTTTCTAGCTTTTCTAGTTCCTTAAGTTTCTGGTCAAACTCATAATCAGAAATAGTTGGCATTGCCAGCTGATAATAGTTGTAATTATGTTGATTCAGTTCTATTACTAACGAATCTATTTTCTCTTTTATCTCGAAAAGCGACATGCGAGCGAAGTTACCATTTTACTGATAATTTTAAAAGTCGGCTGCTAATGACTAAAATAACTTAAAGCCCTATTATAATTTCCTGATAGGTAATTCGCTCTTCCTGATAAGCAGCAATAAGACCCAATTGTTGAATCCGCTTTTTAGAGACCACCTTAACAGGTAGCTTTATTTCAAATTTCTTTGTAAAAGGCGAAACATTAAACGATACCGTATTCTTATTCATATAAGAAGCTATTATTCTGGTATCATTTTTATCGTTAAATAACTCCGAATTTTCAAACCCTTTTTTAAACCACTCTACTTCTTCTGTTTTTGTAGCCCCTACTTCATTCATACAAACGTAGAGGGATAAATCGTCGCAAAACTTTAATATTCTTTGCTGATAATCTAAAAAGTCTTTATTAATTTTCAGCTTGCCAATTAAATGTTTCTGTCGCTGAATCTCTCTTTCATAAAAAGATTTCCCTGCATCGTTCAAAGAATTTTCATAGAAAGACGAATAATGCATACTACATAAAATAGCCGAATAAGAATTCACCCGATCTACCTGATCGATACCATTTTTGTAAAAAGAAACTTTTAATTCCTCCGGATAACTATCAAAATCAAAAGGCTTTTGCCTTAAATCGTCCCAAATCGGGGCCGAATCTGGCACTTGCCAAGCCCTATCATGTTGAAATATTGCAAAGCTTAAAGACTCATAATGCTCGGTACTCACAAACTCCTTTTTCAACATCATAAACATTTCACCAGAAATCGTCGCATGATCATGCTGTGCAATAAACGTAAATGTATCTCTAGAATCTCTGACAATCATATTCTGAAGTAACCGAATTAAACCTGTTTTATTTTATACAAAACTCTATTCTATATTATTTTCGAGCCAACAATTAAAATAAAACACAAAAGTCAACAATATTTTAAACAATTCGAAAAATTACACTTACAATATCAAAAATAAATTTTGAACTATAGCAAATTACTTAGTTATCATGTCAAAAATATATTTCATTATCTTTGTAACATTTGTATAATATAGTTATGAAAGCTAAAATATTCGGGATACCTAACTGTAATTCGGTTAAGAAGGCAAGAACCTGGTTAAAAGATAATAACATAGAAGAAGATTTCCATGACTTTAAGAAAATGGGAATAGATCGTGAACATTTAAAAAAATGGACCGCTGAATTTGGTTGGGAATCTGTCCTTAATAGAAAAGGTACAACCTGGAGAAATTTAGACCAAACTGTTAAAGATAAAGTTGTGGATGAAGATTCTGCCATTAACTTAATGCTCGAAAATACAAGCGCTATTAAAAGACCGGTGGTTGAAAGTAAAAAAGGTAATACAATCGGGTATGACGAAAGCATATTTGAAACAACATACCTTTAACATGCGTTAAATAGTGTTAATACTTTTGAATATTTAAAGAGTTTAACTCATTTTAGGTTTATGAAAACAAAATATAGTTTACTGTTATTCATCTTCTTTCCCTTTTTTGTTAACGCTCAAAGCAGCGTATTGAAAGGTATTGCGTATGATGCAGATAGCAGGAATAAACTTAATCTTGTTTTTGTAAATAACTTAACACAAAAAGAAGGGGAACACACAGGACAAAAAGGTGATTTTTCTGTATTGGCAGAGATTGGAGATTTAGTTGTTTTTTCATGTCCGGGTTACTTAAGTGACACATTGATTGTAGAAGATATGAGCCCTAAAATAGTATTACTCAGACCTGCTCTAATTGTATTAGATCAGGTAATTGTTACCGCTAAGGGGAAAGCGGAGGATTTAAAACAAGTCTACTCGTCTGCTTATTCTTCTGCATCTACAAGTATTTTATCTAAAGATGGGGGTGTAAGTTTATATAATGCTTTTAGTACGCAAGCCAAACAGAAGAGAGCATTCCAGAAATTTATGGACGAAGAGCTGAATCAAAAAGTTATTGATCAAAAATTCAACAGGCAGTTGGTAACTGAATTAACAAAAATAAGGGGTCAGTTACTGGAAGATTTCATGTCATACTACCGTCCTACTTATTCTCAGGTCTCGGTAATGAGCGATTTCGAACTAAGATCGTACATTATAAACTCCTATAACGAATATATAAAACTACCAGCTGAAGCAAGAATTTATCCTTCGCTTCCTAAAACCTCTTTTGGAGGAATGAGGTAAATTTGGCCTTATAAATATTTATCCATTAAAATCCTGATAATTCCGTCTACCATTCCCAATCTCGGAACATAAATTTCATCTATTTCTCCCCAGTTCATAACCGACAGGAATATGTCACTTGCTGGGATAATAACATCTGCCCTATCTTTATTAAGACCGAGTGTATTTATTCTATCTTCCAAAGAATAAGACTTTAAATATGTTGCAACTTCAAATAGTCTGCTCTTTGTCATTGCCATTTCTTCCTCAGTTTCAGACAAACGAAACAGTTTATTGATATTCCCTCCTGTTCCAATGGCACTTAATTCTAATTTTTTAACATGTTCTTCCGTCCATAATTTCATTGCTTCCCAGGTTTCCGCCCTGTCCCGCCCATCCAGGATTCTTATCGTACCAATATCAAACGATTTAGACTGACTTATTTTTCCATTATGAAAAAGAGAAAGCTCGGTGCTTCCGCCTCCAACATCTATATATAAATAATTCTTATTTCTATCAAGATTTTCTTCTACGTGACTCGCATAAATAATCGAAGCTTCCTTTCCACCGGCAACAATCTCTATTTTTAGATTAAGCTTTTCATTTACTTTGTCAATAATATCCTGTCCGTTCTTTGCTTCCCGCATAGCTGATGTTGCACAAGCCATATATTTTTCTACTTTGTGCACCTCCATCAGACTCTTAAAAGCCAGCATGGTCTTATAAAAATCCTCTGTCTTTGATTTGGATATTTTTTTATTTATAAATGAGTCGTCGCCTAAACGAACCGGAACTCTGATTAAGGAAACCTTTTTATATTGTTTAAGGCTACCTGTTTTTTTTACTTCTGCAATTAGCAGTCTAATCGCATTGGAGCCAATATCTATTGCTGCGTATTTCAATGACTATGTTTTGCTTTTAAATATTTATAGGTATCAAGCTGAGAACGAACTTCTGTTTTCGATTTTGTTCTTTTATATCTATTGTTATTCAGAACATTGATTTCTCTCGCTTTTGTATTATCACTTAATTGAATATCTATAATATCTCTTATTTCTTCCCGAATATCTTCTTCATATAAAGGAAAACCAACTTCTACGCGATGATCTAAGTTTCTGGTCATCAAATCTGCAGAAAGTAAGTATATTTTCTCTTTCCCCTGATTCCCGAAAATCCATATTCTTGCATGTTCCAGAAACCTGTCTAAAATCGAAATCACTTCTATATTCTCACTAAATCCCTTCATTTTGGGGATTAGGCTGCACATTCCCCTTATAATTAGTTTAATTTTTACTCCTGCATTACTTGCTTCATATAACTTTAATATAGTTTTTTCATCATTCAGAGAATTCATTTTAAGAATGATATAGGCTATTTTACCTCTTTTAGCATTATGTATTTCGATTTCTATAAACCTTATTAATTTATCTCTTGTCTCAAACGGGGAAACAATGAGATGATGATATCCTGAAGAAAGTTTATTAGCTTCTATCGATTTAAATAATCGATTAAGCTCTAGCGTAATCTTTTTATTAGCCGTAAATAAACTGTGGTCGCCATATATTCTGGCCGAAGATTCATTAAAATTACCCGTAGAAAGATTAGCATAGTAAACTTTTTCTCCTTTTTCAAGACGGGTAATCATGCATATTTTACTATGTACTTTATAATCCGGGATGCCATAACTTACCGTTACCCCTTCTTCTTCCAATCTTTTTGCCCAAAAAATATTAGCTTCTTCATCAAAACGAGCTTTCAGTTCAACCAGACAATAAACCCTCTTTCCATTTCTGGAAGCATTAATAAGTGCATTAATAATTTTAGAATTCTCGGCCAAACGGTATAAAGTAATTTGAATTTCACTCACTTTCGGATCTATAGCTGCCTCTCTAAGAAAATGAATAATGTAATTGAAGGACTGATAAGGAAGATTTACCAAAAAATCCTTTTGTTTGATCAGTTCTATGATACCACTATTATAGCTTAAGCCAGAAACTGGTAAAGCTGTTATATCGTTATATTCCAGATCGGGTCGGCCAACATTGGGAAATTTAATAAAGTCTTTAAAATTCTGGTATCTGTTTCCAGGAATCAGACTTTCTGTTTTAAGATTTAGCTGTTTGGTAATTATTGCAAGCATATCTTGTGGCATGTCAACATCGTACAACAAACGCATTGGTTTGCCTTTTTTCCGTTTTTGGAGGCTTTTGGTCAGCGCTTCAATGAATTTTTCACTAAAATCATTATCCAATTCAAACTCGGCATCTCTTGTGACCTGAATGCCGTAACATTGAATCTCATCATATTCAAAAGAGAAAAATATATCTTCCAGATTATACCTGATCACATCGTCCAGAAGGATAATAAATTTCAAATTATTGGTTTCAGGTAAAACCAAAAATCGATTTAAAGATCTCGGAACTTCTATTAAAGCAAATTTTGATTTTATTCCCTCTTTGCTAAGCTTTATAAAAAAATAAAGAGATTGATCTTTCAGTTCGGGAAACGGGCGTTTATCCGTTAAAATTAATGGAACAATTGCTGATAGAATCCTTTCTCTAAAAAATTCTCTCACAAAGATTCCTCGGTTTACGTTTAACTGCTTCTCGTTTAAAATGAAAATCTTATTTCTTGCCAATTCATCGATAATCTCAGAATACAGGGCATTAAATTTCTGTTCGTGTCGTACAACAATCCTTTTTATTTCTTTGAGTATTTTTTTTGGATTGTAACCCAATTCCTCTTTTGTCTTACTGCTAATATCTGCCAAACGATTTAAGGTTGCTACACGCACTCTGTAAAATTCATCCAGATTAGAAGAGAATATAGCGAGGAATCTAATCCTTTCTATTAGGGGCACAGTTCTATCTGCCGCCTCTTGCAATACTCTGCTATTAAAATATAACCAACTAATTTCCCTATTTAGTAGAGGCGCTTTATTGTCGCTCATTTATCATTAAAATTAACGAAGGCAAATAAGGAAAACCAATGTGTACTTTACGTTAAATGCCTTTTGTTTCGGTATTAGAATCGCTTTTCTTTTCTGGTGCTGTGACAGTTTTAGTTTTATCTTCTTCTGTTTTTTTAACAGTAGTTTTAACCGAACCGGCCGCAGCAACTGTTTTTTTCCTTACAGGAGCCGGCTTTTTTTCTAAACTTTTGTTGTCAGCAGTGGATGCTTTTGAAGCAGGCGTACTTGTTGTTCCCGATGTTGATTTAATAGGCGTTGGCCTGGTTGTTTTTACAGGATTTCCTGCTGGCTTTGCGGTTGTCGTTTTTTTGGCTGCTGCCTGAACCGGCTCTTTGGACACATCTGCTTTTACAGTCTGATTAACAGAGGGAACAGAAGTAATTGCACTTTCTGCCTGTTTAGGATTTTTTTTGATAGGGGTTATCTTCGGTGTGGCAGAAGTATTCTGTGTTTTATTGGGAGCAACCTGTTTTGTATTCTCTTCACCCTGAATTGGCTTTATATGTTTACTATCGACACTCTCTATAACTTTTATTGGGGTTGCAGATTCTATTTTTTTATCGTTTTCTTTTTTAGACTTACCTTCTTTCTTATCCTTTTTAGATTTTTTCTTTCCTTTCACACCTGCAGTCAATTTATCCGCTAAAAGTTTACTAACTCCTTTTAAATCAGAAGCTATATCTTTGACATCATGACCTAAACTTTTAATAAAATCTGACATCTTAGACCTTAGACTTTTTTCTAATTTGCCTTTAGATTTCACTTTTTTTTTGTCTTTTTTAGTTTTCATAGTGTTTTCTATATTAGTTATTTAAAGCTATATTTAAAAAGTTAAATTATCAAATTTAAAATCATGCCATCTTTTGATATAGTAAGTAAAATAGACGGACAGACATTGGATAATTCTATAAACAATGCAAAAAAGGAAATCTTAAACAGGTACGATTTCCATGATTCTAAAAGCAGTATTGAACTAGAGAAAAAATCGAACGTTCTAACAATAATCACAGAAAACGATATGCGCTTAAAGGCAATAATTGATTCTATTATTTCCAGAATGATGAAGCAAAATTTAGATTCAAATTCTTTAGATCTGGAAAAACCTTTTTACAGCATATCCGGAAATATGATTAGAAAAGATATTGCTATTAAAGAAGGTATAGACAAGGAAACAGCAAAAAAAATAGTAAAGAAAATAAAAGATTCAGGTTTAAAGGTGCAGGCTTCTATTATGGAGGATCAGGTTCGTGTGCAGAGCAAAAAGATAGATGATTTACAATCTGTAATACAGCTGTGCAGAACAGAGAACTTTGGCCAACCTTTGCAATTTATTAATATGAGAAGTTAAAACCGAGAAATCTCTCGGTTTTAACTTCTCAAATCAACTAAAAACAAAAAACAATTAAAAACTCCTATTTCCACCCTCCACCCAAAGCTTCGTAGACATTAACAAACATACTCAGCTGTTTTTTCCTGGTTTCTATTAGCTCTAATTTAGCTTCAAGAGCGTCTCTTTGTGTCATTAACACTTCAAAATAATCTGCTCTTGCAGATTTAAACAGTTCATTAGATATGGCAATAGATTTTGTTAATACATCTACCTGCTCCGTTTTTAAAGCATAAGATTTTTCTAAATTAGACATTGCCGATAATCGATTACTTACTTCTACAAACGCATTCAAAATTACACGCTCATAGTTATATAACGATTGAACCTGTTTTGCATTAGCATTAGCAAACTCAGCTTTTATAGCTGCTCTGTTGATTAAAGGGCCGGCCAAATCTCCTGCTATCGAATACAAAACAGACTCCGGCACTTTAAAAAGATAAGATGGCTTAAAAGCCTGCAATCCTATTCCTGCAGAAATCCCCAAAGAAGGATAAAATTCTGCTCTGGCTGCTTTCACGTCTAACCTGGCTGCTTCTAACTCTTTCTCAGCCTGAAGAATATCCGGTCTGTTAGCTAAAAGTTGTGCAGGTACGCCATTACTCGCAATATCAAATACTTCTGTCACAAACCTATCTTTAGCTCTTGGAATATGTTGCACATACCTCCCCAACAGCAGATTAATTCTATTTTCGGTTTCTACAATTTGTTGCTGCACATTAAACTCTAAACCTTTCGTATTTAACACTTCGGCATTAAATTTCTGTACAGCTAACTCAGTAGTTTTTCCGGCAGCCTTTTGAGCTTTTACTATATTAAAGGCGTTATTTTGAATTTCTATATTTTGCCTGATGATATCTAACTGATTATCTAAAGCTAAAAGTTCGTAATAACTATTTGCCACTTCTGCAATTAAACTGCTCAATACAAAGTTTTTCCCTTCCACGGTGGCCAAATACCTGTTAATTGCTGCCTTCTTTTCATTTCGTATTTTCTTCCAAATGTCTACCTCCCAATTTGCTGTCGCTGCAACAATGACATCACCTAATGGATCCGGCATTTCTTTACCTTCGACAATTTCTGTGGAAGCATCTCCGGCTCCCTGGCTGGTATAACGTCCAACTTTTTCGATTCCTCCTCCTATTTGGGCCTCTACTTTCGGGTACAAATAGCTCTTCTTGATTCTTGCTTCATTCTTTGCTATTTCCAACTCTTGCAATGTAATTTTCAGCTCCTGATTGTTATGCAATGCCGTATCTATCAGTGCAATCAAATATGGATCGGTAAAAAATTGCCTCCACTTTAAGCCGGCTATATTAGCTGTATCTTCCGAATTATTATACGAAGCAGGTAATACAACATGATGTTTAGGTTCAATAACACCCGGCACTTTACAACCAACATAACATAGGTTTAAGCTTACTATAGTCAGCCAATAAAAAATCTTATTTTTAAACATGCTCGTATAATTCTTCTGTTAGTGGATTTTCTTCTTCCTGCTTGATTAAATGATGTCTCTCGGCAATTTTACCAAAGATGTAATATAACCCAGGTATAATCAGGATACCGAAAATGGTTCCGAACAACATTCCGCCCGCTGCAGCAGTACCAATAGTCCTGTTACCTAATGCTCCGGGACCGGTTGCAAATACAAGAGGAATAAGGCCCGCTATAAATGCAAACGACGTCATTAATATCGGTCTGAAGCGCATCTTAGCTCCTTCTATTGCAGATGTTAACACAGAGTATCCGGATTTATGCCTTTGAACTGCGAACTCTACAATTAAAACAGCATTTTTCCCTAATAAACCAATCAGCATCACCAATGCGACCTGCGCATAAATATTATTTTCCAAACCAAAGAGTTTTAACAACAGAAATGCACCAAAAAGTCCTACGGGTAATGAACAAATAACTGCTAACGGCAGTAAAAAGCTTTCATATTGAGCTGCAAGAATAAGATAAACAAACCCCAAACAAATCAGGAAAATGTAAACCGCCTGATTCCCCCGGGATACTTCATCTTTTGATATACCGGCCCAATCTATACCATATCCGCGAGGTAACGCTTTTTGTGCTACTTCATTAATTACTTTAATAGCTTCGCCACTACTGTAACCTGGTGCAGCAGAACCACTAATCTCTGATGCGTTGTACATATTATGTCTGGTAATTTCCGATAATCCATATACTTTTCTCATTTTCATAAAAGAAGAGAAAGGCACCATTTGGTCTTTATCATTTTTAACATATAACCTCAGCACATCTTCCGGCAAGGCCCTATATTCTGGCAATGCCTGCACCATTACTTTATACTGGCGGCCGAACTTGATAAAATTGGTTTCATAATTACTTCCAACCAGAGTAGACAAGGTATTCATTGCCTTTTCTATAGTTACACCCTTTTGCTGTGCAATATCATTATCTATATCCAACATATATTGAGGGAAACTTGCACTGTAAAAAGTAAATACAGAAGACAGTTCGGGTCGTTTATTCAACTCTCGTACAAAGTCCTTACTTACTTTTTCCATTTGCTGGTAATCATTCTTACCTTCTTTATCCAGTAGTCGCAGTTCGAAGCCACCGGCAGCACCATATCCCGGAACAGCCGGGGGTTGAAAAAATTCTATAGTTGCGCCCGGTATGTCTTTGGCTGTTTCTTCCAATTCTTCGATAATTTCCTGAGCAGATTCTTTACGTTCTGACCACTCTTTTAAATTGATCAGACAAGTACCTGCATTCGCAGACGTACCTTCTGTAAGTATTTCATAACCTGCCAAAGCAGAAACGGATTGTATGCCTTCTATCTCTTCAGCCTTGCTCTGCAGGGTTTCTGCTACTTTATTTGTTCTTTCCAGAGACGATCCGGGAGGTGTCTGGATAATGGCATAAACCATCCCCTGGTCTTCGTTAGGTATAAATCCTGTTGGCACACTGTTATTCAGGAAATAGACACCAACACAAAATACAATCAATGTGCAAAAGGTAAGGCTTCGTTTGGTTACTATTTTCCTTAAAAAATACATGTATTTATTCGACAATCTATCAAAACCATAATTAAACCCACCTATGAATTTTCCCAACAGATTTTGCTTCCCTTTTTTATGATGTGTATTTTTTAAGATAATGGCACATAATGCCGGAGTAAGTGTTAATGCCACTACACCAGACAAAATAATAGAAGTAGCCATAGTAATGGAAAATTGTCGGTAAAAAATACCTACCGGACCAGACATAAAAGCTACCGGAACAAAAACTGCAGCCATTAGAAAAGTTATAGCGATAATAGCCCCGCTTATCTCTTTCATAGCTTTTTTTGTGGCCTTTAGTACAGAAAGATGCTCTGTTTCCATTTTTGCATGTACAGCTTCTACGACCACAATGGCATCATCAACAACAATACCTATGGCCAACACCAGTGCAAACAAGGTTATAAGGTTTATGGTAATGCCAAAAAATTGCATAAAAAAGAATGTACCTATAAGTGAAACTGGAACTGCCAGAGTTGGTATTAAGGTGGATCGCCAATCGCCCAGAAAAAGGAACACAACAATGCCTACCAGAATAAATGCTTCTACCAAAGTATGCATTACCTTCTCCATAGAAGCATCCAGAAACTTAGATACATCATAGCTGATTTCGTATTTAATTCCTTTGGGGAAAGACGCCTCTAACTCTTTCATTTTAGCTTTTACATCTTTAATAACCTGGCTCGCATTACTGCCATAAGATTGTTTAAGAACAATAGCAGCAGACGATCTGTTATTCAGATTAGAATATAAATCATACATGGCACTGCCAAATTCTATCGTTGCAACATCCTTTAAACGGAGCAGCTCTCCGTTTGCACTTGCCCGAAGTACAATATTGCCATATCCTTCTTTGGTCGTAAATCTGCCCGGATATTTTAAGACGTATTCAAAGCTCTGAGATCGCTTTCCTGAAGCCTCTCCTGTTTTCCCTGGTGACGCCTCTAAACTTTGTTCTTCTAAGGCTTTCATTACTTCTTCTGCAGATATTTTGTAAGCCAACATTCTGTCTGGTTTCAACCAGATTCTCATTGCATATTCCCGATTACCTAAAATATCTGCTACACCAACTCCATCTACTCTTTTAAGTTCTGGCAAAACATTGATATCTGCAAAGTTGAACAAGAAGTTTCCATTAAAACTTGTATCCTGACTGTACATATTGACGTACATCAGCATATTAGACTCTTCCCGTGTTACCTTCACGCCCTCCCTAACTACAATTGGGGGAAGTTTATTTACTACAGATGCAACTCTGTTTTGAACATTTAAGGATGCTTGATTGGGGTCGGTTCCAAGATTAAATACAACCTGAATGGTTGCTTCTCCATCGTTACCCGCATCCGAAGCCATATATTTCATTCCCGGAACACCATTTAATGCCCTTTCCAATGGTATAATAACAGATTTAATCATTAGCTCTCCATTCGCCCCGGGATATTCAGCGGTTATATTTACTTTAGGTGGAGATATAGACGGAAATTGTGTAACGGGCAATTGTACTATAGCCAAAACACCCAAAAAAACAATAATCAACGAGATCACAATAGACAATACCGGTCTATGTATAAATTTATTAAACATGATATGCTTTATTAGCGTTTACTACTCTGCTTTTAATCTTAAATGAGCCATTACTTCCTTGGCAGGAACAAACTCATAATGAATTTTATCATCATCTTTAACTTTCTGGACTCCTTCGAGCAAAATTTTATCATGCTGTGATAAACCTTTGGAAACAATATATAAATCAGGAAGTTCTCCGCTTATGGTAATATGTTTAGATCTGACAATTCCATCTTTACCTACCACAAATACATATTTTCTATCCTGCAGTTCGTAGGTTGCTTTCTGAGGGATAATTAAAGCATTATTTAATGGTACAGTCATTCTTACTTTACCGGTCTGCCCATTTCTTAACAGTCTCTCCTGATTGGGGAATCTCGCTCTAAATGCAATATTTCCTGTTTCATTATCAAACTCACCTTCGACGACCTCTATATTACCCTCATATTTAAAGATTTGGTTATTTGCCAGCATCAATGAAACTTTACCTGTTCCTCTATCTTTTACATGCGATTCGTAGTCCAGATATTCTGGCTCTGATACGTTAAAATAAACCAGCATTTGACTGTTATCTGATAAGCTGGTCAACAATTCGCCTTCGTCAACGAGGCTGCCCAGTTTAAGAGGAATTCTGTCTATGATCCCATCGAAAGGTGCCCGGATTTCGGTAAATGACAGATGTAATCTGGCAATAGCTGTTTCTGCATTAGCATGATCAAGCTTGGCTTTTGCTAAAGCAACTTCGTTATCAGAAACAATATTTTTTTCTCCAAGACTTTTCGCATTTTGATATTCGATATTAGCTATTTTAGACTCGGCTTGTGCCTTTTGGAATTCCGCTTCATATATCTTTGGCATAATACGGAATAATAACTGGCCTGTCTTTACTTGCTGGCCTTCATCAACATAGATATTTTCCAAATACCCTTTCTCCTGCGCTCTGATTTCTATATTTCGGAATGAGCGAATTTGTGATACATACTCCTTATTAAAAGAAGTGTCTACATGTACAGGTTCAGTCACCGTATATTCCTCCTCTATTTCTTCTTTTTTCTTATCATCGGTACAGCTTATTGTATAAAACAGTGTACCACCTAAGATTAAAAGCACTAAGCCTCTTTTCATTTTTTAATTGAAAACAAAATGATTATAAATTAATTACCGTATTTGGATAGAATAACCGAAAACAGTCAACTATCTAAAAGAATCCCCTGATGAGAGAATATTGGCAGCGATAAAACAGCTACCTGAAGAGAATATAGAAAGGATCAAATTCTTAGGACACGTTGCAGAATATATTTGTTCTGCGAAGCGGAAGCAAGGTAATTACAAAACGGCAAATGCTCTTTAAATAGCCGTCGAAAGTTAAAGAACATAATAGCAAATACAATTGCTATTATTACAACCGATGATAGGGCATATTCTCTGATAGTGCTGGAATAATCTTCAATATCTTCAACAAATACAGAATGATTAGTCTTTACCGGAATATTCTTCCTTTCAGAAAACAGATGAGTTTTTAATGATTTTCTTGATTCTTTATATTTCTGCGAGAAAAGAGTATCTGAGTGTGTATATATATGTACTTTCCCTGATTTAAAAATCAGTATTTGGAACAAGATAAATATTAGTACAATACCCCTCATATGATGTCAAAAATACTATCGTTTTGCTTTCGTAAAATCAATTTAACATTTTTTAACTATTCATCTGTTTACATAAAAAATCGTCAACAAATAGAAGTAAAAATTATCAAAACAACAAGAGCAGAAACAAAACGAGCATAAAAATGACTTTAGCACAAATAATTTTTATTATTTGATGACGCTGTGTCTTTTAGCGCTTGAATTATTAATATCAGTGATTTATAGTTTGTAGAAAGAGAGTGTTAGTCAGTTTGAAAAGTCATCGTTACATTCTTTATACCCCAATCTTATAGAATCTCCAAAGAAAGACATTCTACTTTGGAAGACCTCTGTTTTTATAGAAGAAAGCACAGTATATCTCTTATAATTTCAGATATACTGTGCTTTCAGATTACTTGGCGTTTTTTGATTCCTGTACAGCCAGACGAATAGATTGAGATAAATTCTTTGCATCTTGGAGACCTTTTCTTAAACGCGTTCCAGCAGCGCTATTTCCTTTTTGATAGAATTTTTCTGCCTCGACTTCCAAGCCTAAAATAAGATCCTTTAACTGATTAAATTTTTCTTGTGCCATTTTCTTTCTCCTTTTAAGTTTTTGGTTAGCATATTTTTATGCTTTACTAATGTAGAATGTTTTTTTATAAAAAAAAACATTTAAATAGCTATTTACTAAGTCAATACATTTATTTTTTCAACATCTCGACAGATTTCAACATTTCTAAACGTCAATATATGACATAAAAAAAGCCGGTAACTAAATCACCGGCTCTACTTCTATAAAACTTTATTTTAAGCTTCTACAAACTTGTGTTGCTGGTAATAGCCTGTTTTTAACTTTTCGGCTACCTCACTATAAGCACTTAATGTACGCTGTACATCTTCTAAAGTATGCATAGCTGTAGGAATTAAACGCAACATAATTAATCCTTTTGGTATCACAGGGTACACTACTATAGAGCAGAAAATACCGTAATTTTCTCTTAAATCGTAAGTTAAAGCTGTAGCTTCTTCTAATTCACCTTTTAAAAATACTGGTGTAACTACAGAATTCGTATTGCCAATATCGAAACCTCGTTCTTTAAGGCCATTTTGTAAAGCTGTAGCAATTGTCCAAAGTTTCTCTCTTAATTCTGGCTTAGTTCTTAACAGCTCTAAACGCTTAATTAAGCCCATCACCATTGGCATAGGTAAAGCTTTGGCATAGGTTTGAGAACGCATGTTATAACGTAAAAAACTTACGATATCCTTATTTGATGCGACAAAAGCACCTATACCAGCCATAGACTTAGCAAAAGTGCCAAAATACACATCTATTCCGTCTATACATTCCTGCTCTTCATGAGTTCCTGCTCCTGTTTTACCCAGGGTTCCGAAACCATGTGCATCGTCTATTAATAATCTGAAATTGAATTTTGATTTTAATTTAACGATTTCCTTTAACTTACCTTGGGCTCCTGACATACCAAAAACGCCTTCGGTAATCACCAATATTCCTCCTCCTGTCTGCTCAGCCAACTTGGTTGCTCTTTCTAATTGCTTACGCAAGCTATCGATATCATTATGGGTATAAACATATCGTTTTCCCATATGTAAACGAACACCGTCTATAATACAAGCATGTGATTCGGCGTCGTATACTATAACATCGTTTCTATCTACCAGAGAATCAATAATAGAAACCATTCCCTGGTAACCATAGTTTAGCAAGAAAGCATCTTCAAAACCAGTAAATTGCGCCAAAGACTGCTCTAATTGTTCGTGATACTTAGAATTACCAGACATCATTCTTGCACCCATAGGATAAGCCATACCGAATTCCGCCGCTGCTTTCGCATCGGCTTCTCTTACTTCTGGATGATTTGCTAATCCCAGGTAATTATTTAAACTCCATACCAAGTGCTCTTTGCCATTAAAATGCATGTGCGGAGCAATTTCCCCTTCCAATTTAGGAAAAGAAAAATAACCATGAGACCACTTTTGGTGCTGACCTATTGGTCCCATGTGCTTAGCTATCTTGTCAAAAATATCCAACTTATTATCTATTTGTTAGTTTAAAATTAAAATACACGCAAATTTACTCGAACTAATTTGATATACAAGCCCGTAGAGGTAACTATTCTATTAATTGCTTTTAAATGAGAAAGTAGCAAAAAAACAAAAGCCACTCGAAAGAATGGCTTCTGTAGGTTAATCGTTAATCCACGTTATCATGTAAGAACGAATTATTTGGTCTGATTTCTGTCTGACCATCTTCGCTGCTTAATGTAAATCTTGAAACTTGAGATTCTGAAGAATGAGGAACTTCTTTCAATTGCATTTGCTTTCTTTTGTATGCAGGTTCGTTTTCCAACTCCTGTAAACCAGTTGTAGAACGTAACTTCATACTCAAATCTTTCAAACGTAAGATTCTCTCTTTTGATTTTCTCAATTGTTCTTCTATTGAATCATCTGTTTTATGTTCATCTACTCCATAAGCTGGTTTCTGTGCTAATGGCTCAGGGTTAACTTGGGCAGACGGAGTTTCTTCGAATTCATTCTGGTAATTATTATTAACCTGAGGCTGAGGAGTAGATCTCGGTAAATCAAAACTTATTGGTTCCGCTACCTTTACGCTAAACTCAATATCGTTTTCTTCTTTTTTCTCAGGCTGAATTTCAGGTTCTTCTTCTATCAGCTGATGTCTGATTGTAATCTCTTGCTCTTTTTTATTCTCAGTCACAAACATACCTCCGAAAAGATCGCTTTGAGATCTTTGAGATTGTCCTGTTCTTGCTGCTTCTATTGTAGTTGCGGGCTGGGTCTGAACAGGGGCAGCTACCTGATTTACAGGAGACTGTTGCTCAGCAACTTTATTATTAAATTCATTAACCGGACGAATCAACGGAGTATCGGGTGTTAAGTATTGCTTTTTAGGAGCATTCTCTTCGTTTAAAACTCTTTCTTCCTTAGTTTGGAAGCCTGTAGCAATAATAGTTACCGAAATTTTATCTCCTAAAGAGGCATCGGAACAATTACCCCAAATCAAATCTGCAGATAACCCTGCCTGATCCTGAATAAAGTCTGTTATGATACTCACTTCATCCATTGTCACTTCTTTCTCTCCGGATGAAATATTCAACAAGATATATCTAGCACCTTCTATTTCGTTATCTTTCAATAATGGAGAAAGTAATGCACCTTCTACAGCCCTTAAAGCTCTGTTTTCACCTTCTGCAGCATAACTTCCCATAATGGCAACACCGCTCTCTTTCATTACTGTTCTAACATCTTTAAAATCGACGTTGATATAGCCAGGTACAGTAATTATTTCCGCAATCCCTTTTGCTGCTGTTGTTAAAATATCGTCTGCCTGACCAAAAGCCGAACCTAAAGTCAAGTTTCCAAAAATCTCTCTTAATCTATCGTTTGAAATAACAAGGTAAGAATCTACGTATTTCTTTAATTCCTCTAGGCCTTCTTCGGCCTGCATTCTTCTGCGTTTGCCTTCGAAAGAAAATGGAGTGGTAACGATAGCTACCGTTAATATATCTAATTCTTTAGCTGCTTTTGCTATAATAGGACTTGCTCCGGTTCCGGTTCCACCCCCCATACCTGCTGTAATAAAAAGCATACGGGTATTGCTGCCCAGCATTTCTTTTACATCGTCTATATTCTCAATGGCCGAGTTTTTTCCAACTTCTGGAATAGAACCTGCTCCCATTCCCTCTGTTAAAGATGCTCCCAGTTGAACTTTGTTTGGAATAGGGCTTAATTCCAATGCCTGTGCATCGGTATTACAGATAATGAAGTCAACTCCCATAATTCCTTGTCTGTACATGTGGTTTACAGCATTACCACCACCACCACCAACACCAACAACTTTGATGATTGATGACTTTTCTTTTAACATTTCAAACTGCATATCCTTTATTATCAGCTTTTAAGCGATTCCAAAAAATTAAATTCTTACTCTTGTAATATTAGCCATTTTTCCACAAAAGTTTTCCACAGATGTTAACAATGTTGAAAACTTTTCGATTGTGGAAAACTACTTTAAAAAGTCCTGATCACTGATGTCATCTTTGATGAATTTCTTCGTTCCTTCTAATAGGGAAGCGAATAATCCACGATTCTTTTTAACAGCTTCCTGTTGTGCTGGAGCTGCTTTTCTTTCATAATCGTTATACTGCGTTTCGCTTTCTATTTTTTCAATTCCTTTAATCAATAGACCTATACCTGTTGCAAACATTGGGCTTTTTAAATCTTCATAAATAGTCTTAGGAAGTGTTTCATTTTTCGCCAAATGTTCATTAGGATAACCCACTCTGCAATCTAAGCCTGTTACATATTCTACTAATTGCGACAAATGCTTCAATTGTGCCCCACCTCCAGTAATTACAATACCTCCAATTAGCTTTTTCTCGTATCCGGAAGATTTTATTTCATAGTAAACATGATCTATAATTTCTTCCATACGGGCCTGAATAACATAAGCCAGGTTTTTCACCGAAATTTCTTTTGGCTCTCTGCCCCTCAATCCGGGAACACAAATAATCTCGTTCTCCTTATTTTCTTCTGCCAAAGCAGAACCAAATTTTATTTTTAACAGCTCCGCCTGATTTCTCATGACAGAACAGCCTTCTCTTATATCTTCGGTTATACTATTTCCGCCAAAAGGAATAACAGCTGTATGTCTTATAATTCCTTCGTGAAAAATAGCCACATCTGTTGTACCGCCACCAATATCTACCAAAACCACACCTGCTTCTTTCTCTTCTTCGCTCAGGACGGATTCTGAAGAAGCTAAAGGCTCCAAAATCAGGTCCTGAATCTCCAGATCAGCCTGGTCTACACATTTCATGATATTTCTTACAGCTGTAACCTGACCGGTTATAATATGGAAATTCGCTTCTAAGCGTACACCGGCCATACCTACTGGATCTTTGATCCCAGGTTCGTTATCTACTGTAAATTCCTGAGGCAACACATGAATAATTTCTTCACCCGGATTCATCGCCAGCTTAAACATATCATCTATTAACCTGTCAATATCTCTTTTGGAGATCTCTGTTGACAGATCTTTTCTTGTTAAAATACCTCTGTGTTGCAAACTTTTGATATGCTGACCTGCTATACCAACATTTACAATTTTGATATCCACATTAGATTGCGTACTTCCCTCTTCCACAGACTGCATAATTGCTCTTACAGTCTTTGCAATGTTAGACACAACTCCACGAGTTACACCGGCAGATTCTGCCCTGCCAACTCCCAGCACTTCTACTTTACCGTGTTCGGTCCTTCTTCCCACGATAACACAAATTTTTGTCGTACCGATATCAAGACCTACCACAATTGGTGAAGCTTTTGATTGCTTTGTAATGCCTTTTTCCATATTATATTCTTTGCTAAATATTCTTCTTTTTTAATTCTTCCTTCCTGATACTATCCTTAACACGCTTCTCTTCTTCTTTGATTCTTATAATTGTAGAATCGCTTTTGAGACATACTACCTGACCGCTGAACTTTAAATTAATGATAGAATAAGCATCCCAACCAACATGGGGAATTGCTTTTTTATAAAAAACCATTAATCTTCTAAATTTGTCTTTTAAATCACTGGCATCGCCCAGGATTATAGTATGCTTTCCAACTCTCGGTATTAGTTCGATATCATTTTTTTCATTCACGTAAAATTGAACGAACAGATTATTCCAAACAGAATCCTTAGAAATAAAGTTCGCCAGTTGATACAAATCTTTTACCAGTTGGGTTCTTACTGTATCCACTTTACCAGAGAAACCTTCCTTAATATCTCCGTTTACTGCAATTACATTTGCAGTGAAATGGTTTGATACCGGAATTTTAAAACCCTTTTGGTCTACATAATAGCTTTGTCCTGCCATATTGAAGACTCTAAGGACTGGTGTTCTCTGAACAATTTCTGCCTGAATGGTTCCGTTCATGTCTGCAAAAACATTTGCATATTCTACAAATGGATTTGCTTTTAATCTATTTTCCAATCTCTGAAGATCAATATTATCTAATCTTCTTCCTACCAGTAAACCATTCTTAGACGCTAATATCTGATCTACCTCTGCCCGTTCCAGAAAAAACTGATTTCCGGGCAAAATTACTTTAACTTCTTTACATGTTGTTGTACTTTTTTTAACATCTATAAAACTCATCAACACAACTAACCCACTTAGGCTAATCAGCCACAAAAAAACAAATAGAACCGATTTCCATTTTATTCTTTTAAGCATTGTTATATATATTTTGAATAGGTTTTATTAATGTATCTATATCTCCTGCTCCAACTGTAACCAACAACTCTGGTTTGGTGTTTTCAATAAATTTCAACACCTCATCCTTTGTCAACAATTTTTTATTTTCCAATGCAATTTTATCCAGTAAAAACTGGCTATCTATTCCCGCTATAGGTAACTCTCTAGCCGGATAAATCTCCAATAAAATCAACTCATCCACCAAACTTAATACTTCTGCAAATCCGTCTGCAAAATCCCTGGTTCGGGTAAATAGATGAGGTTGAAAAACAGCTGTAAACTTTTTATCAGAATACAAAGTTCTTACCGCCCTGAAACAAGCCCTCAACTCCTCCGGATGATGCGCATAATCATCTATATAAATTGCACCATCTTGTTTTACAATGTATTCGAATCTTCTTTTTACACCTCGGAAAGATTCCAAACCTGTTCGGATATCCTGCTGAGAAATTCCCATTTTTAAGGCCACCTGAATAGCGGCAACAGCATTTTCTATATTATGCTGACCCGGTAAACCAAGCGTCAAATCTCTCATCTCGGTTTCCTGATTGTAAAAATCAAATCTGAACTCTCCCTGCTCTATCCTGATATTTATTGCCTTGGCATCTGCCGATTCTGTTTCTATTGCATACGTAGAAACCGGAAGCTTGACATCTAACCCTTTCCTCAAAAATATAGTTCCTTTGGTATCCACCTGAGAGGCAAATAATTCAAAAGATTCTGTTAAATGAGATTTATCGCCATAAATATCTAAATGATCTGCATCCATGGAAGTGATAACTGCTATGTTTGGATGCAGTGTTAAAAAAGAACGATCATATTCATCCGCCTCAACCACCAATACCTCATTCTCTCCAATAATCAAATTGGTATCATAGTTAACAGAAATTCCACCTAAAAAAGCTGAACACGTGTTTCCACCATGACGTAACAGATGAGTTATCAGACAACTTGTAGTTGTTTTACCATGTGTACCCGCAACCGCAATGGTAAACATTCCTCTGGATAACAACCCCAGAATCTGAGATCTTTTATATAACGTAAAACCAGCATCTGCGAAATAGCTGTATACCACACTATTTTTAGGAACCGCCGGTGTATAGATAATTAATGTTGAAGCATCATTAGAACGATATAGTTCTGGAATAGCATTTAATGAATCCTCATAAGAAACCGGAATGCTTTCTGCCTCCAAAGCTCTTGTTAATATGGTAAAAGTTTTATCATAACCTGCAACTTCGCATCCTCTCTTCTGAAAATAACGAGCAAGGCTACTCATGCTGATACCACCGATACCAACCAAATAAACTTTCTTTATGTCTTCCAGATTAACCATTTCTTGCTATTGATAATACCTCGTTTGCTATAATATCGTCAGCATTTGCTAAAGCCAATGCTCCTATATTCTCAGACAATACAATCATTTCCGCATTGTCTTTTAATAATTTAATTGTTTGATCTACCAACTCTGCTTCTGCGTGTCTATCGGCTACTAAAACAGCCGCATTTGCATTCACCAAGGCCATCGCGTTTTTTGTTTGATGATCTTCTGCAACATTGGGAGAAGGCACTAAAACTACAGGTTTCTTTACCAGACACAATTCAGATATCGTACCGGCTCCCGCCCTCGAAACAATTACATCTGCTGCTGCATAGGCCAGATCCATTCTATTCAGAAATTCCAGGATGCGGATACCACTATCTTTCGGCTGATTTCCAAATCGGTCTATAACACTTCTGTAATAGAATTTACCCGTTTGCCAAATCAATTGAATATCCTCGTCTTTAAACCTGTTGATCCCCGAAATCATACTTTCGTTAAGTGTACGGGCTCCCAGACTTCCACCTATAACTAAAACTGTCTTCTTCGCAGGATCCAGTTCGAAAAAGCTGATTGCTTCTTCTCTTTTTCCTTCTATATTAATGGTGTCTTTTCTAACCGGATTTCCTGTTTTGATAATTTTATCTGCCGCAAAGAATTTATCCATATGATCAAAAGCGACACATATCCTCTTTGCAGATTTACCCAAAAACTTATTAGTCACCCCAGCGAACGAATTCTGCTCTTGTATTAAAATCGGGAGGCATTTCAAAGAGGCAGCATATAATAACGGTCCAGACGCATATCCCCCAACCCCCACTACAGCATCCGGCTTAAAATCTCTAATAATCCGTAATGCCTTAAAAACACTTCTTATCAGTTTTATTGGCAAAAAGATGTTCTTCATGAGATTACTTCTCTGAAATCCCTGAATGTCTAAACCAATTATCTTATAACCAGCAGCAGGAACTTTCTCCATCTCCATCTTACCATTCGCACCAACAAACAGTATTTCTGTATTCGGATCTATTTTTTTTAAAGCATTAGCTATAGCGATTGCAGGGAAGATATGTCCTCCGGTGCCACCACCACTTATGATTATTCTTTTTGCCATGCTTTATTTAGTTTTTAGTTATCCGTTGTTGCGCTTGCTTCTCTTCTTATCTTAGTTTTTGCTTTTTATTTCTATTGTATCGTCTCAAATCCACCCCTATCACCCCATCGCAGGAATTTCACCCACAATAATTTTTTCATTCTGATTAGCACTGTTACGTTGCTGCAATTTGTAGTCTTCTACATCTTTACTTACCGACAATATGATTCCAAACGCTACACTGGTAAATAAAATTGATGTCCCACCCATACTCACCAAAGGCAAAGGAACTCCCGTTACCGGAAATAAGTTTACTGCTACTGCCATATTTGCGAACGCCTGGATTGTTAAACTAAATCCTAACCCTGCTGCAAGCAATGCACCAAAGGCTTTCGGTGCCTGCGTGACTATCCGTATAATCCTGTACATCAGCAACAGATACAGCGCAACTACTAAAATCCCGCCAAACATTCCGTATTCTTCAATAATAATTGCAAAAATGAAATCTGAGTAAGGATGCGGCAAAAAATTTCTTTGCGTACTGTTTCCCGGTCCTTTACCAAAAAATCCACCCGTTGCTACTGCAATTTTAGCCTGATCTTGTTGAAACGTTTTATCAGAATGTTGCATTTCCGGATGGAAATAGGCATTTATCCTGGATTTGTAGGTTTCTCTTCTTGGCCCAAAAAATACCAGAATTAAAAGCAACAAAGCGCCACCAAAACATACGATGGCGATTTGCCTAAAACTAATCCTACCTATTAATAATATCAAAACACTCACTCCAAACAGCATTAAAGCTGTAGATAAGTTAGCTAATCCAATTAATATAAAAACTACACAAACAGAACCCATTATAGGCAAAAATGCCTTTTTTACATCTTTAATATTTTCCTGTTTCTTGGTTAAGGTTCTGGCTAAAAAAGTTATCAAAGCCAATTTGGCTAAATCTGATGTTTGAAAGGTTAAACCAGTACCCGGAATTGAAATCCACCGGCTCGCATCATTAACATTACTTCCAAAAACCAGTGTATAAAGCAATAATGGAACGGTAATAATCATTAAAACTTTAGAGATTCCTGCGTAATATCTATAGTTCAGCATATGAGCAAAATAGATTAATACAAAACCGATAACTATAAACAATAAATGCTTAAACATTAAGGATTCTGACCCCACTCCTCTTTTGTAAGCCAAAGTACCTGTGGCGCTATAAACCGCCAAAACGGAAATAGAAGACAGCAAGATGATGATCAGCCAGATCCATCTGTCTCCTTTTGTGTGGTTTAAAATATCCTTAATCATATTGGCAAATGTTTTAAATCCTATAATTCTCTAACCGCTGCTTTAAACTGATCTCCTCTGTCTTCGTAGTTCTTAAACAAATCGAAACTGGCACAAGCAGGAGACAACAATACTGTAGATCCCTTTTTAGCCAAATGATAGGCTACTTCAACAGCTTCTGCAGCAGACTTAGTATTAACTATAATTTCAACATCGTCTTCAAATGCGTCATGAATCGCTTTATTATCCAAACCTAAACACACAATTGAAGACACTTTTTCTTTAACCAAATTCTTCAACATGGAATAATCATTTCCTTTATCTACTCCACCCAGAATCAAAACAACATCAGAATTCATACTCTCTAAAGCATACCATGTCGAGTTCACATTGGTCGCCTTTGAATCATTTATAAAAGTGATTCCTGAAATCTTAGCCACAAATTCCAGACGATGAGCTACATTTTTAAAATCTCCCATACTTTCACGTACAGTCTCGTTTCTAAGCTCAAGAATTTTCGCTGTAATTCCCGATGCCATTGAGTTGTAAACGTTGTGACTGCCTTGTAATGCAAGCTCCTGAATAGTCATAGTTAAAGGTTCTACGTTGTTTATGTTGAAATGTATAGTTTCGTTTTTCAAAAAAGCTCCGTTTTCTACTTTGTTGATAATAGAAAAAGAATGTTGTTCTGCCAGAATAGGATGTCTTTCTAATCCTTTAGTTGTTTCGGAATCATCTGCACAGTAAATAAAATGATCTGCTACAGTCTGATTTTGTAGTATTCTGAATTTAGAATCGATATAATTATTCATCTCATAATTATACCTGTCTAAATGATCAGGTGTTATGTTTAATAAAACAGCAATATCCGCCTTAAAATCGTACATGTTATCCAGCATGAAACTGCTTAGCTCCAGTACGTAATAATCAAAATCTTCTTCGGCCACCTGCTTCGCAAAGCTATAACCTATATTTCCTGCCAATCCCACATTTAAACCCGCTTTTTTTAAGATATGATAAGTCAGCAGTGTAGTGGTGGTTTTACCATTCGAGCCCGTAATACAAATAGTTTTTGCTTTATTATATCTACCTGCAAATTCTATTTCGGAAAGAATGGGTATATTTTTCTCTTTCAGCTTCTTGATAATCGGAGCCTTATCAGGAATACCCGGACTTTTTATAATCTCAGCAGCATTTAGAATAAAGTCTTCTGTATGCTTGTTTTCTTCAAAGGCTATATTTCTTGCCGAAAGTTCTTCTTTATATTTATCGGCAATAGCTCCAAAATCAGACACAAAGACATCGAAGCCATGCTTTTGTGCTAAGATGGCTGCACCAACTCCACTTTCCCCTGAACCCAATATTACAATTCTCTGTCTCTTGTCCATTTTATCTGATTTTCAATGTCACTATAGTGATAATGGCCAATAAAATTCCTACAATCCAAAAACGTGTTACAATTTTCGCTTCGTGGTAACCTTTCTTTTGGAAATGATGATGCAAAGGAGACATTAAAAATACCCGCCTACCTTCTCCATATTTTTTCTTAGTATATTTAAACCAGGTTACTTGAATAATTACCGACAAATTTTCTACTAAAAACACACCACACAATACCGGAATCAGCAATTCTTTACGAATCATAATTGCAAAAACAGCAATGATACCGCCAATGGTTAAACTTCCTGTATCGCCCATAAAAACCTGGGCTGGAAAGGTATTATACCAAAGGAAACCAATACACGCTCCTACGAAAGCAGAGGCAAAAATCACCAGCTCTCCCGAATTAGGTATGTAAATAATTTTCAGATAATCAGCGATGATTGTATTACCAGAAACATAGGCAAGCAACATAAGTGCTATACCAATAATGGCAGAAGTCCCTGTTGCCAGACCATCTATACCGTCTGTAATATTAGCTCCGTTTGAAACCGCTGTAATAATAACAATGACAAACAACAGAAAAACCAATAGGGCATAATCTTCATAATTACCGCCGAATACCTTTAGAACCTTAGCATAATCGAACTCATTGTTTTTATAGAAAGGAACATTGGTTGTTGTACTTTTTACATCTTTTGCATAATAAACACCTGTTGCTTTTTCTACTCTAATTAGTTTCTCACCTTCGGCATTAGTAATAATTTCTTCATTCAATCCTTTTATTTGCGTATGGGATTTTACAGTGGCCGGCAACGGTCCCGTTACAGTTTGTCTCACCAGAATTTGAGGATGAAAATACATTGTCCACCCTACAATTAAAGCTAACCCCACCTGCCCTACTATTTTAAATCTGCCCGCTAAGCCTTCTTTATTCTTTCTAAATACTTTGATATAATCGTCCAGAAAACCTATAGCTCCCATCCAGACGGTTGTAATAAGCATCAAGATGATATAGATATTTTCCAGTTTTGCAAATAACAGTACAGGGATTAGTATACCGGCTATGATAATTAAACCGCCCATAGTAGGTGTCCCTTGTTTCTGTATCTGCCCCTCTAGTCCTAAATTCCTTACCGTTTCGCCTACTTGTTTATATCTTAGGTAGGCAATTAGCCGGCTACCAAAGACAGTAGTAATAATGAGTGACAAAATAATAGCCATTCCCGCTCTGAACGAGATAAACTGAAATATCCCAGCTCCGGGAAAATCAAAATGCTTATCTAAAAAGTTAAATAGGTAGTATAGCATTAGGCTAATAAATTAAATTGTTCTATTAATATTTGTTTATCATCAAAATCAGTTCTCACCCCGTTTATTTCCTGATATTTTTCATGTCCTTTACCTGCAAGGAGAATAATATCTCCTGGTTTGGCTAAGTGGCATGCCGTCTTTATAGCTTCCCTTCTATCTAAAATGGTCAACACCTTTCTCTGATTAACCGCCGAAACACCAGTTAACATATCCTTTAGAATATCCTCCGGTTTTTCTGTTCTCGGATTATCTGAAGTTAAAATAACCTTATGGCTCCAGTCACAGGCAGTTTGCGCCATAACTGGTCTTTTTTCCTTATCTCTGTCCCCACCACACCCTACAACAGTAATAATAGATTCATTTCCAGAACTGATATTTTCTATTGTAGAAAGGATATTTCTCAATGCATCCGGTGTATGGGCATAATCCACAATACCAATGACTTTATTAGGAGATATCACGTAATCGAATCTGCCTTCAGCTCCTGTTAACATGCTTAAGCTGGTTAGCACTTTCATTTTATCTTGTTCCAGTAATAATGCTGTTCCGTAAACTGCTAATAAGTTATAAGCATTAAAAGATCCCACCAATCGAAAATAGACCTCCAAACCATCTACATCCAGATGTAAACCCGAAAAGAGATTCTCAATAATCTTAGCTTTAAAATCGGCTATAGAATTTAAGGCATAAGTTTTTTTATGAGCTTTGGTATTTTGCAACATTACGTTTCCGTTTTTATCGTCTACGTTTGTGAGTGCAAAAGCCTGACTGGTTAAATCATCAAAAAATGCTTTTTTGGCTTTGATATAATTATCAAAAGTTTTATGAAAATCTAAATGATCATGTGTAATGTTTGTAAAAACACCTCCGGTAAAATTCAGCCCATCTATACGACGCTGAACTACAGCGTGTGAACTCACTTCCATAAAACAATATTCACAGCCAGCTTCTACCATTTTGCTTAACAGCTGATTTAAGGCAATCTGATCTGGTGTTGTATGAGTAGCCGGAACTACAGTGCCATCTATATAATTTTCTACTGTTGAAATCAACCCTACTTTATACCCAAGCTTTTTAAACAGCTTGTACAGTAAAGTACAAACTGTTGTTTTTCCGTTTGTCCCGGTTACACCTACTAATTTTAACCGGGAAGATGGATTATGATAGAAGTTTGAAGCAAGCAGCCCCAGCGCTTTTGCAGAATTCGCTACTTTAATATAAGTAACTCCTTCTGCAATAACCTCGGGCAGTAATTCGACAATTACTGCTTTTGCCCCATTTTCTGTTACGTCATTTATAAAATTGTGTCCATCGGAACGGGTTCCTTTAATGGCCACAAACAGAGTCCCGCCGGAAACCTTTCTGGAATCGAATTGCAGCTGGGAAATCCCTACTTCTGTAGACCCAATTACCTGTTCAATGGCAACTCCATACAATATGTCTTTTAATACCGCCATCAACGTAATTCGATTGTTATTTTTGTTCCTTTCATTACTCTGGCTCCCGGAGGTATCGATTGCTGATATACTTCACCGGAACCTTTTACTACCGGATTCAATCCAGCATTTCCCAAAACATAAATAGCATCTCTCAGTCCCATTCTGTTTACATCCGGAACTGTACCGCTATTAGACCTGACTTCTTTATAAGAAATTCCTTTATTCGTATCCACATCTATATCGCTGGCAGATGCGAAATAAGATTTAATACCAAATTCTTTATATAATTGCTGCGCAGCTTTCTTATGTCCAGATTTTACCGCCGGCATTCTTGTATTTCCAATTATCCGAGGTTCTTTAACATCGGCATACATTTGTAAATCACTCGCATAAATTACATCAGCTACTTCCCTGAATACAGGACCAGCTACCTGAGCCGCGTAGTACGAACCTTTTGTAGGGTTCTGAACCACAACTATCATAGAATACTTAGGCTTTTCGGCTGGAAAATAGCCACAGAATGATGCCTGATACTTCCTTTTACCCCTGTAGCCTTTTGCACCGTCTGCCACCTGAGCTGTACCGGTTTTCCCTGCAATCTTATATAATGGATTCTGAAGATCTTTTCCTGTCCCTTCTTCCACTACACCTTCCAACATCTCTTTTAACATAGAGAGCGTGTTATCTGAACAAACTTTTTGATTAATTACTCTTGGCTCGAATTGCTCTACGGTGTTACCCAACCTTCTAACCTCCTGTACAAAAAGAGGGCTAATCATTTTTCCTCCGTTTGCAACCGCATTATATAGCGACAAAATCTCTATTGGAGTCATTTTCAACTCATAACCATATGCCATTTGCGGCAATGTAAGACCACTCCACGATTTACTCCTAGGTGTTTTAATCAGAGGAGAGCCTTCGCCCGGGATTTGAAGGCCTAATTTTTCACCAAGTTTCAAATCATGCAGTCTGTCTGTAAATTTAGACGGGCTGTCTTTATAATTATTATAAATCTGTTTCACTATAGCCACATTCGAAGACACTTCAAACGCTTCTTTCATACTTATCACCCCATATCCTCCTTCATGAGAATCTCTGATAGTGTGCCTGAAAAGCTTATATTTCCCACCTTCGGTATCCACCTTATCAGTTAAACCAAATTTCTTATCATCCATAGCAATCATATAAGATGCTAGTTTGAAAGTCGAGCCAGGCTCGGCACTCTGTGCGATAGCATAATTAAAGGTTTCTTTATATTCTTCTCCAACCCTGGTATAATTCGCTATAGCTTTAATTCTCCCCGTTTCCACCTCCATCACCACTACAGTTCCAAAATCAGCCTCACTCTTAATCAACTGCTTCTTTAACGCATTTTGAGCCAAGTCCTGAATATTGATATCTATAGTAGAGATAATATCTGCCCCATCTTTAGGCGCTATCTCTGCATCCTCATTCACAGGCATCCAAACACCTCCGGCAATACGCTGCACTAATCTTTTTCCCGTTTCTCCGTTTATATAATCACCATAAGCACCTTCCAGTCCAACTGCAGCACCGGCATTTTCATTATAATAACCGATTGTTCTCGCAGCCAGATCTTTGAACGGAAATATTCTTTTATTTTTCTGAACTGCAATTAAGCCACCTTTATATCTTCCCATATTAAAAATAGGAAAGGTCTTAATTGCCTTCAAATCCTGATATGAAGCTTTTCTTTTCAACAGAAAATACCTTTGCCCTTCCGCCCTGGCATTACGTAATAAGCGAGAATATTCTCTTCCGCTTTTATCTCCAAAATGCCTGGAAAGTTTATAACCTAAAGAATCTACCTTTTCATAAAAAACATGATCATCCTGAATACCCCCAGCCAATAAATCCATTCTGATTTCATACTCAGGAACAGATGTAGCCAGCAAACTCCCATCTGCAGAATAAATATTTCCTCTAGCAGCTTCTACCTCGGCATATTTAGTACTCAAGCTGTCAGCCATCGCCCGGTATTTATTTCCCTGAGCAATCTGCACATAGCCCATACGAGCCACTACAGCAATAGCAAACAACACTATAAAGCCAAAAGCTGCATAAACACGAAGAAGAATATTAGTCCTGATATTCATTTTGACTTACTTTTATTTTTATCGGTGGCTCTACCGGAACTTTTAAACCCAAAACAGAATCCACTCTTTTAACCACCTCCGTTTGCTTACTTTTAAACATAAGATCTGCTTTTAAAGTCTTAAAATCCCAGCTCAATTCTTTTACTTCCTTATTTAGTTTATCAATTTTTCTAATGTTATTTTCTGCCGTATGCCTGTTCCCTATATAAATCATCCCCAAAAAGGCCAAAAACAAAACAAAAGGCAATGCTTCTGTAGCAGCTTCTTTAGAAACAACACCATTGGTAAAAAAAGAAAACAAAGCAGAAACAGCAGGACTTCTTTCTTCCTGCTCTACTGGCTGATTTTCAACCGCCGGTTCTTCCTCCTCAAGAGGCATTTTTATTTTGTTAACCATTTTTTACCGCTATCCTCAATCTTGCACTTCTTGCTCTATTATTTTTCGCCAGCTCTTCATCTCCTGCTACTATAGATTTTTTAGTTAAAACCGTAAACGGCTTAATTTCATTTCCATAAAAATCCTTCTCTACTTGTCCAGAAAACTTTCCTTTCATCATAAAGCTCTTAACCAATCTATCTTCCAAAGAATGATATGACATCACCACCAACCTCCCTCCCGGTTTCAATACTTCCGCAGTTTGCTCTAAAAACTCCTTTAAAACCTCCATCTCCTGATTCACTTCAATTCTCAGTGCCTGAAACACCTGCGCCAGATACTTATTCTCTTTATTTCTGGGAATTAGCTTTGCTATAGCTTTTTTTAAATCGTCTATCGTTTCAATATTTCTATTTAATCTAGCTGTAACAATTGTTTTTGCTAAAGATTTTGCATTCTGAATCTCGCCATAGATCCCAAATATTTTATGCAAATCATCTTCAGCATATTCATTGATCACCTTTTTTGCTGTCAGCTCTCCCGACTGATCCATCCGCATATCCAACTCTCCATCAAAACGCGTAGAAAAACCTCTTTCAGGCACATCAAACTGATGAGACGAAACTCCTAAATCAGCTAAGACACCGTCTACCGGAACCAAACCATGCAAGCGGAGATTATTTTTCAGATATCTAAAATTCTGATCAACAAACACAAAGCGATCATCTTCAATCAAATTTCGCTGCGCATCTACATCCTGATCAAACGCCACCAAAACACCACCCTCACCTAAATGCTTTACAATTTCACGAGAATGTCCGCCACCTCCAAAAGTCACATCCACATAAATACCATTGGATTTTATATCCAAGCCATTAATGCATTCTTTTAGCATCACAGGAACATGATAAACATCAGCCATCACTCCTCCTTCCCTTACCCATTACTTCTTCTGCCAGGTTTGCAAAGTTCTCAGGCTCATCATCCATTTGCTCTTCATAAGCTTCTTTAGACCACAACTCTATTTTATTAAATTGACAAGAAAGCACCACTTCGGAACCTATACCCGCATACTCCAGCAACGATTTTGGCAACAATACACGACCTGCTGAATCTAAAGACAACTCGGTTGCTCCTCTGGTAAAATACCTCACAAACTTCCTGTTCTTTTCTTCGTACGGATTTAATTGCGCCAATTCTCCAGTTACTTTATCCCATTCAGCTTTAGAATAAATCACCAAATGTTTCTCAAAACCTCTATTCACAACAAGCCCATCTGCATCAATCGCAGGCAATTGCTTCCTGAGACCAGAAGGAACCATTAATCTTCCTTTGGCATCAAGCTTACAATCAAATTCCCCTATCAGATGAGACATAATTGTACCTATAGTTTTTGGTTATGTAAAAGTAAACATATCTTCCACTAATTACCACTTTTTACCACAAAAAGTTTTCAACAAGTCAAAATTTCTTTAAAAATCATATTTCAGCAACTCTAATATTATAGTTTTTCACCTTAAAAAATTAAAAACAATGATTAAAAACCGCCATATAACACCTCAAAACAAGTTTTAATAATAAAGTGGGAGAACAGATCAATTTTAACCTGCTTTTCATTAAAAAGTGGGAGAAAATTTCACGCAAGAAATAAAAGATAAAAAACTCTTTTTATTTCATCTATTTATAACTTAACTTTGCAATTAATATATGAGTGTTTTTTCCAAGACTTGTGAATATGCTATGAGAGCGGTTTTTTTTATCGCTCATAAAACTACCCAGGACAGAAAAGTTGGTATTAAAGAAATTGCCCAGGGGATAGATTCTCCCGAACATTTTTTAGCTAAAATACTTCAGGACCTGAGTAGAAAAGGTATTATTTTATCGGCAAAAGGACCTAATGGAGGCTTTTACATGAATAATGCTACACTTAAACAACCTTTATCTATCATCGTAGAGGCTATAGATGGTAATAAAATATTTGTAGGTTGTGGTTTAGGACTAAACTATTGTTCTGAAAGTAACCCCTGCCCTATCCATCATGAATTTAAGAAAATACGGAATGATATTATCAATATGTTAAAGAATACAACTATAGAAGATTTCAACGAAGATCTGATTCTTGGCAACTCTACATTGAAAAAATAAAAAAATTTAAAATAATAAAAGACAAAAAGGTATTAATATACTATATATAAAAATGAAAATCCCGATAAAACTATTATTAGTAGCTATTGCCTTGGCGCTACCTTCTCTGTGTATCGCATCGGAAAGTAATAATACTTCTATTGTACAGGTAAGCATAATGGGTTGCCTGCTCATTGCTCTCCTGATTATATTAATGGCAGTGATACATATTAAAAATAAAGCAGAGACAGTCAGTAAACAAGCAGATAACAACAATAAATCCGAGAATAAAGATAGGTTTAAAAAGCGTCTAAACAACTTCAACAGCGAGCAAATAGAGAGTTATTTGAGCTATAAACAATCCAAAGAAAGATCAAAAAAAATACTTGGTGTTGTTATTTTCTTGGCGATTACCTCTCAAAAAGCTTACTCTCAAACCACAGATAGCTCGTTATTAAACAATGGAGGAATTATCATTACTATTGCTTTAATTCTTATACCCATATTAGCCGGGTTAGCTATTTTAATTATAAAACTGGTTAATGCTTTAGATAAATACAAAAGAAAACAGGACATCAGCGAAGCTGTAAGATTTTCCGGCTTTCTAGAAGATAATAATGATCATGATCTGGAACAAGAGCTCATTAAACGAAAAAAGGCGTTAAATTTTCGAATTTCAGAAAACCAGCTTTCCGGCAATATACCTGCAGAAGATTCTATCGGCCTGTTAAGCGATATTGATCATGAAGCCCCTCTCCCTTTGGTTGCAGCCAAAAAGAAGGCTCTTCAAAGACATAAAATAGATCCTACACTAAGTAATCTTATTATATGGTATATAGTTGCTGCTGCTTTTTGGCTATTGTTTGGAACTACCGTTGGAGAATATCTTGGCATTAAATTCATGGCTCCGGAAGCCGACAATATTAGCTGGTTAAGTTTTGGTAGATTGAGGCCCGTCCATACCAATGCTGTGTTTTGGGGATGGGCTTCTTTATCCATGCTTGGACTTGGGCATTATATTGTACCGCGTGTAAGCAATGTACCAATTCATAGTATAAAATTGGGTTGGTGGGCTTTTGCCCTGATTAATATTACAGTTGTATTGGGTTCACTATCCTTAATGGCAGGCATTAATAATGGCGGTGGTGAGTACAGAGAATACATCTGGCCAATCATGCTGCCTTTTGCCATTGCACTGGTACTTACTGTTATTAATTTCATTAAAACGGTTGCAAAAAGAACAACTAAGGAAATCTATATTTCCAACTGGTACATGGTAGCAGCTATACTGTTTACCATTGTGATTACATTGGTTGCCTATCTACCTTTCTGGCAGCGCGGTTTAGGAGAAACTATTGTACAGGGTTACTATATGCACCAGGGAGTAGGTATGTGGTTTATGTTGTTTACACTGGGCGTGGTATACTATTTTTTGCCACAGCAGCTTAACAAACCTATATATTCTTACAGCTTGGGGATTCTGGCATTTTGGGCGCAAATTATTTTCTATACATTAATCGGAACACACCATTTTATTTTCAGTTCCATCCCTTGGTGGCTACAAACTACAGCCATTATTGGCAGTATGGGCATGGTTATACCCGTTGCAGCCGGAACCGCAAATTTTCTCCTGACATTTAAAGGAGCATGGTACAAAATAGGTCAAAGCTATACCCTACCATTCTTTCTGGTTGGAATCATATTCTATTTTACAGGTTCTTTACAAGGTACGGCAGAAGCTTTCAGGTACACCAATTTGTTATGGCATTTCACAGATTTCACCGTAGCCCATTCCCATTTAACGATGTATGGTATTATCAGCTTCTTTCTTTGGGCTGCTATTTATGCTTTATTCCCAAGATTAACGGGCAAAGAAGCTCCGCATTTAACAGTCGGTATACATTTTTGGCTGGCGCTCATTGGCCTGCTTATTTACACTGTACCGCTTATGTATGGTAGTACTTTAAAAGGATTGTTATGGATGGAAGGAAAACCCTTTATTGAAAGTGTTGCGTTTATGGCCCCATATTGGCTGTGGCGCGCCATTGGTGGAAGTCTGATGTGGCTATCACACCTGTTTTTCGTCTATAATTTATATAAAATGCTGGTAGACCACAAGTCGATAGACATTAACGAGATGGCGATCAATAGGCTCAATAAAACAGACAGAAAAGAGGATTACAATAACTAAGCTGGTCATGGAATATTTTAATAATCATAAAAAACTTTATATAACTGCAACTGCTCTGTTTGTCTTTTTAACCTTGTTGGTATGTATTATCCCTGCTTTAGACAATCAGAAAAATTATGCTCCGCTTCCAAACGCCAAACCTTTAAGCAAAGAAGCAGCTATGGGCAAAGCTATATTTATTTCTGAAGGCTGTATGGCTTGTCATACCCAACAGGTGAGAAATGTAGACATGGATAAAACCTGGGGAAAAAGACCCAGCATTGCGGCTGACTATGCAGGCATTTCCAGAACTGATATTTGGCGAAATACGGCAACCCTTATGGGAACAGAAAGAACAGGTCCCGATTTAACAAATATTGGTTCCAGACAGCCTAGTTCAGAGTGGAATCTTACGCATCTTTATAACCCCAGAATACTGGTTAAAGAATCCATAATGCCATCCTATCCCTGGTTATTCGAAGAAAAAGAACATGTATTACCCATTGATGTGGTAGTTACCGTTCCCGAAGAGCATTTAACCAATAAACGTCACAAAATTGTGGCTACAACTAAAGCTTTACATTTAATAGCTTACTTGCAATCCTTGGTTCAGGCAGATCTTCCGGAAGCTGCACCAAAACCTATATTCCTCTATAAAAAGGAGCTTAAAACCGAAACTACTAAGGACGGAAAAGAAGAGGAATTAGATGGCGCCCCTTTATATGCAAATAACTGCCAGATGTGTCACCAGACAAATGGAGAAGGTTTAAAAGGTGCTTTCCCGGCTCTAAAAGACAGCAAAATTGTTTTAGACAAAGAGCCTGAAGCTATGGTAGACATCATTATGAACGGTTACAGTGGAAGAGTAAGCGAAGGTTATGCTGTAATGCCTCCTGTTGGCACTAACAATAATCTTTCTCCAGCTGAAATTACCGCTATCATGAATTATGTGAAAAACAGTTGGGGCAATAATGCACCAAAAGTTTCTACAGAACAAATAGATGAACTGGTTAAAAAAGTTAAAAAGTAAATAGGTACATCATGAAAAAACTTGGGTTAATATTTGGTATATTGTTTTCTTCTATTGCTTTGTGGGCTTGCCCTGTATGTGAAAAGCAACAGCCTAAGGTTTTAAAAGGCATAACACACGGTGTAGGCCCGCAAAACAATTGGGACTACGTAATTATTTCTATTGTAGCGGTATTGGTTTTAATCACATTATTTTACACTGTAAAATATTTGATAAAACCTGGAGAGAAGTCTGCAAGCCATATTAAAAATCTCTTCATAAATTAAAATGATATGGAAGAAAAAAGTAAGATATTTTTATTTATAGATGATAACCCTACTCCGGTTGCAGAATTGTTTGCTCCTGTAAACTTTGAGCTTGATACATCTAAACTGGTAGACGGTAGACATCTGCTAAAAATAGTAAGCAAAGATCCCAGAGGCAAAGAAGGCATTAGGTTAATCAATTTCGAGGTGAGGAATGGTCCATCTATAGCTGTAGAGGGCATCAAAGAGAATGCAGTGGTAGATGGGATTATTCCTATTATGATTAACGCCTACGGAAAAGGTAACCAGAAGAATTTTCTGATATCGGGTAGCGAATCGCCTCAAAGTATACCTTTTTGGGTATTTATTATCCTTATTCTTTTTATTGCCTGGACTATTTATTTTATTACGACTTCTTTCTCTATTGATTTATTTTCATGAAAACAGATATCAGAAATATAGATGACATTAAAATTTTTGTTGATGAATTTTATTATAAGGTTCAGCAAGACGAATTTATAGGGCCTATTTTCAACAATGTTATACAAGATTGGACGGTTCATCTTAATAAAATGTATCAGTTTTGGAATGCAGCATTGTTTGGTGTCCCCGGCTTTAAAGGAAATCCCTTCGCCAAACATGCTCCGCTTCCAATACAAAAGGAACATTTTGAACGCTGGTTGCAACTCTTCCATGAAACTATAGATCATTTCTTTATAGGAGCGGTGGCCGAAGATTGTAAGAAAAGATCAGAACTCATGGCTGCTATGTTTTTAAGCCGATTGGAAAATATGCGTGGTGGTGCAGATAAAGTTATTGTTTAAAGCTATGGTATCCACAATAAATAAAGAAATTGAAAGTGTAGAGGATATCACCTTACTGGTCAATACTTTTTATGATAAAATCAGAAAGGATGATCTTCTGGCGCCTGTTTTTAATGCCATTATTAAAGATTGGCAACCTCATCTGGAAAAGATGGTGCAGTTCTGGTCTACTTTACTGCTCTACACCAGAACGTACAAAGGAGATCCGTTGCCTTCTCATTTACCTTTAAAAGTAGATAAGCTACATTTTGACAGATGGCTATATCTTTTCGATCAAACCATCGACGAACTTTTTACCGGCGAAATTGCAGCCAATGCTAAAAAAAGAGCCTTTAGCATTGCCCGGATTATGAAAGCGGTAAAGCAAATTAAGGAGGAATAATTATGAAAAATATCCCCATTAAAAGATCTGAATTTTTAATTCAATTATCCCGAGATCATCATTTTACGCTATTGTTTTGCTGGAAGATTAAGGAAGGATTGAAAAAAGATATCCCACTTATTTTAAAAGACTATGTGCTCTTCTTCTGGAATGGACATATGCAGAAACACTTTGAACAGGAGGAGGAACTGCTTTTTAAAAAGGATGACAATGTACTTTGTAACCTTGCCAAGCAACAGCACCTGCAGATTAATGAGATTATTTCACAAATTAAAGAATCTCCTCATCCGCACAATCCTATTTTTCAAACTTTAATTGATACTGTTAATCAGCACATAAGACTCGAAGAGCGCGAAGTTTTTCCCTTTTTAGAAAAAACATTACCAAAAGAAGATTTAGAAAGTATTAGCGAAATACTCAAAAACGAGAAGAATGATTTTACAGACAATTATCCTGTAGAATTTTGGAAACATTAAACGATCATTTTGCTCAATAAAAACAAAAACATTGGTATTGACATTATTTATGAAGAAGATAGTTACCATATCAAAACTCATTATAATGAATACAGAAATCTCATGATGCTCATTTATGACAATCTATATCCTGATGATTTCGGAGATTGTATGGGAATGGGCAAATGCGGCACATGTTTAATAGAAATATTGGAATTTCGTACCATGCCTACCTTTTTGAATAGGAATGAAGAAACAACCATACAAAAGCATAATATTAAAAACAAAAACACTCGTTTAGCATGCCAGATATTGATTGATGAACATTTGGACGGTTTAAAAATCAAAGTATTGAAATAAAAATGAAGGAACAAGACTATCAATTAAAAACAGGACACAAGAAAAGTAACATTATAATAAACACTAAATCAATTACCTTTTGCTGATAACCAATAATAAGTTTGCCAAAACAATCATTCTCGGTTTAAGGTATAATATTAACGGAACACAAAACCAATACAACTACTGCATTGCTCCATAATGAGCAATGTAGTTTATAAGGAGAAAGATAGGTAAATTAAATTGGATACATTCGAAAACGCCAATTATACCTTGAGGTTGTTCCGAAATAGAAGCAATAAAGATGGAATTTGTTTATTAATATAAGGATAAAAAATGATTAATTGCGATATATGCATTATTGGTGCCGGTCCCGTTGGTCTTTTCGCTGTTTTTGAAGCCGGACTTTTACGTATGCGCTGTCATTTGATAGATGCATTGCCGCAAACAGGCGGACAACTTTCGGAAGTCTATCCTCATAAGCCAATTTACGATATACCCGGCTACCCGATAATAACCGCACAAGAACTGATAGACAAACTCATGGAACAGATACATCCCTTTTCCCCAACTTTTACATTGGGTGAACGTGTAGAATCTTTCCTAAAAAATAACGATGACCTGTTTGAGCTCACAACCAATGAAGGTACAAAAGTAGCTGCCAAAGCTATTGTCATTGCTGCTGGATTAGGCTCTTTTGAACCCCGCAAACCCGCCATACCAACTTTGGAAAAGTTTGAAAAAAATGGGGTTTTGTATTGGGTTAAACATCCTAAAGACTTAAGTGGCAAACAAGTAGTTATAGCCGGTGGCGGTGATTCCGCATTGGACTGGACTATCCATTTAGCAGATATTGCCCAACGTGTAACACTGGTTCATCGTGGCGATACTTTTAGAGGTACACCTGAATCGGCAGCAAAAGTATTTGAGCTGGCCCGGCAAAATAAAATTGACCTGATTTTAAAGTCCAATGTAGTTGATTTATTGGGACAGGACAGACTTGAAAGTATAGAATTGCTTGACCACGAAAGAAATTCATTAAGTATAACAACAGACTATTTTATTCCCCTTTTCGGACTGAGTCCTAAACTTGGCCCCATAGCACAATGGGGATTGGGGATAGATAAGAATGCCATTAATGTTAACACCAAAGATTATTCTACAAATATAGATGGTGTATATGCCATTGGAGACATAAACACTTATCAAGGGAAATTAAAATTAATCCTTTGTGGCTTTCATGAAGCTGCATTAATGGCACAAAGTGCCTTTAAATACGTATACCCAGACGAAAAACTAACTTTCAAATATACTACCGTTTACGGAATAAATCCTTTATAGTCATGTCGAAAATAACTGTGATAGATAAACTTGGGTATGGAAATGACTTTGAAATACCTGACGGTATAGCTTTAAGCTTGATGGAATTTCTGAAGGCAGCAGAATACGACATTGAAGCCAGTTGTGGTGGGATGGCCTTATGTGCTACCTGTCACATTGTAGTTCTGGAAAAAGGAGAGCAAATACCCGAGTCTAATGAACTGGAATTGGCTATGCTAGATGTGCTTCCCCATAGCGAAGCTAACAGCAGATTATCCTGCCAGATTATGTTAAAAGATATTCCGAACGGCACTATAATTAAGATTGTTGGAAGTTAGCTCCTTTTATATCTTCTTGTCTAAAAACTCTTTTAAAACCATTGCATTGTTCTTCTCCCTTTCTTTAGAAGCATATAATAAGACAATCTTTTTATGTTTTTTAAGCTCATCCATAAAAGAATCCAGATTAGAATTAGTTTCCAACTCTTTTAAGTAATTCTTTTTAAAAGTCATAAAATCATCAGGATGTTTATGATATGCTTTCCTTAATTCTGAAGAAGGACTGATATCCTTTGCCCAAAAGTCTAATTCCAGATTTTCTTTTTTTATTCCTCTTGGCCACAGTCTGTCTACCAAAACCCTGAAAGATTCCACTTCCTCTGCCGGAGCATCGTAAGCCCTTTGAATATCTATCTTTATTTTTGACATATGTAGAGAAGTTAAAAGTGTAAAGTTAAAAGTTAAAAGAGCCTTTATCTTCTGTTCATAAGAAATTGTATATCAAAAACATAAATCGCTTATCTATAAAACCACAGGGGGCTTAAAGAGTTTTGACAAAAATCAAAACTCTTTAAGCCCCTTTAAGGAGAGTGTCTCCAACTCAAAGATTATCCTTGAATTGCTTTCACTCCAGGAAGCTCTTTTCCTTCCATGTATTCCAATAAAGCACCACCACCTGTAGACACGTAGCTTACTTCGTTTTCTAAACCAAATTTGGCAATTGCCGCAGCAGAATCTCCACCGCCAATTAAAGAGAATGCTCCGTTTTTAGTTGCTTCTACAATTGCATCAGCAACTGCTTTTGTTCCTTTGTCAAAAGCATTCATTTCAAAAACGCCCATTGGACCATTCCAAAGAATAGTTTTAGAGTCGGCAACTACTTTAGCATATCTTTCTCTTGTCTCCGGACCGATATCCAAACCTTCCCAGCCATCAGGAATTTCTTTAGTTGCAACTATTTGAGTGTTTGCTGTTTCAGAAAAATCATCTGCAATAACAGAATCGGAAGCTAAATGTAATTTCACCCCTTTTTCTTTTGCTTTTTCGATAACATCTAAAGCCAGTTGCAATTTGTCTAGCTCTACGATAGACTGACCTATTGAACCACCCAATGCTTTGATGAAAGTATAGGTCATACCACCACCAATAACCAGGTGATCTACTTTATCCAATAACTTCTCTATCAAAAGAATTTTGTCTGATACTTTAGAACCTCCCATAATTGCGGTGAAAGGTCTTGCTGCATGATTTAATACTTTTTCTGCATTTTCTACTTCCGAAGCCATTAAATAACCAAAGTATTTCGCATTCGGGAAGAATTTCGCAATAACTGCGGTAGAAGCATGCGCTCTGTGCGCCGCACCGAAGGCATCATTTACATAAATATCGCCTAACTGAGCTAATTTCTCAGCAAAAGCTTCGTCACCTTTTTCCTCTTCTTTATAAAAACGTAAATTCTCAATCAACAATACTTCACCAGCTTTTAAAGCATCTGCTTTAGACTTTGCATCTGCACCAATGCAATCATCCGCAAATTGAACTTCTTTACCCAATAAGTTCGACAAATGCGCAACTACATGTTTTAAAGAAAATTTATTTGTTGGTCCTTCTTTTGGTCTTCCTAAATGCGACATTAGTACTACAGAACCTCCATCATTAAGAATTTTTTTAATGGTTGGTAATGCTGCTGTAATTCGCTTATCGTCGGTAATATTAAATTCAGCATCTAAAGGCACATTGAAGTCTACTCTCACCAGCGCTCTTTTTCCGCTAAAATTAAAGCTATCTACTGTTTTCATTTTGTATATTATAAAATATGGTTCTTCTAATTAATTTTAAGATACATCTGACGATGTGGCCCTACATTAGGGATTTCAAATTCTTCGGAAATGAACTCAAACCCCAAAGAAAGATAAAATTTGTAAGCTACTTTTCTGGCATTACACCAGATATAGTTTGCCTTTCTGCCCCGCAAATATACGATTGCAAAATTAAGCATCATATTTCCATAACCTTTCCCCCTGAATTCGTATAAAGTGGCCATTCCCCTGAGCTGATACCCATCACCTGAAAAGTCTGGATGAGGTACTTTATGGAACGAGGCTACACTTACCAGTTCTCCCTCTATTTCGTAGCCTAAATGAAAAGAATTTTCGTCATTGTCGTTGTCAAAAACACACTCCTCATTGCTTAACTTTCCATCCCGTAATACAATGTTTCTTACAAACAATACCTCAGATGCATTTACAAATTTTACCATTCGTTATTTTTGGGATTTAATTTTTTCAATTAAGTCTACTAACCGGCTGGAATACCCATATTCATTATCGTACCAACCTACCACTTTAACCATTCCGCCAACAATAGACGTTAACTTCGAATCGAATATACAGGAATGAGGATTCTCTAATATATCCACCGAAACAATCGGGTCTTCGGTATACTCTAAAACTCCTTCCAGATTAGTTTCAGAAGCTAATTTAAACGCTTTATTGATCTCTTCTACCGATTCAGGCTGATGCTCTAATATACAAGTAAAATCTGTTAAAGAGCCATTTAAAACGGGAACTCTTATACCAGCTCCTCCCAGCTTACCATCCAAATGCGGAAAAACATTGGTTATGGCTTTTGCCGCTCCGGTTGTAGTAGGAATAATCGATCCCGAAGCCGCCCGGGCCCGTCTTAAATCTCTATGCGGCGCATCATGCAAGTTTTGATCACCCGTCATAGAATGAACCGTCGTAATGTATCCTTCCCTAATATTCCAATGATCGTTAAGTACTTTTATCATTGCTGCCACGTTATTGGTGGTACATGATGCATTCGAAATGATGAGGCTCTTAAGATCTACCTCCGCATCGTTAATTCCCAACACCACTATAGGAATATTCTTATCCTGAGTTGGAGCAGATAAAACAACTTGTTTCGCTCCGGCTTTCAAATGTTTTGATGCTAATTCTTCTGTCAGGAATTTACCTGTAGCGTCTATAACAACGTCAATTCCCAATTCTTTCCACGGTAAATTCTCTGGATCCTTTTCCGAAAATACTTGTATCTTCTTTCCGTTTATTTCCAGATAACCGGCCCCGGAATATACAGATCCTTTAAAATTACGATGGACGGAATCATACTTAAACAAATGGGCCAATGTGTCTGCATCTGTTAAATCATTTATAGCCAGCACAGTTATGTCATCTCTGTCTATAAGTAATTTCAAAACTGTACGTCCTATACGTCCAAAGCCATTTATAGCAATCTGCATCTCCGGTTTTTTATTGAACAAATGTACCGAAATAGGAAGTTTAAAAAAATTTAAAATTTATTTTGCGCTTTATCCATACGTTTCTATATTTGCACCACCAAAAACAAAATGGCCCGTTCGTCTAGGGGTTAGGACGCAAGATTTTCATTCTTGAAACAGGGGTTCGATTCCCCTACGGGCTACTTAAGGAGACACTGATGAACGGTTGTCTCCTTTTTTTATCGCATTTATTTCTGCTTTATTTGACTATATAGTTGAAACTTTGATACAAAGCAAAACTGGTTATAATATCAATAACCAATTATTTCATAGGTAGATGAGATGGTTATCACTTCAAATTCGTGTTCTATTGTTACTCAAGCTTAAACGTCGATTGCAATTCTGTGGCACTGCTCCCTCCAACCCATACATTAAAGTCGCCCGCTTCACATTTTCTCATAGAATCTTTCCCATAAAAGGCCAGGTCATCACAAGTCAGTTCGAACTTTAAGATTCTGCTCTCTCCTGCATTCAACTCAATTTTTTGAAATCCTTTTAACTCTTTAACAGGTCTCACGATGGAGCCTACCTTATCCTGAATATAGAGCTGCGCCACTTCAGCGCCATTATATTTACCTATATTTTTAAGTTTAACCTGAATTTCAAGCCTTTCTCCTTTTTTTATAGTTGATGCAGACAATTTCAAATCGCTGTATTGAAAGCTTGTATAAGATAAACCATATCCAAATGGATAGAGTGGATCTTTACCCGAATCCAGATAAAAGGAAGTGTACCCCAGAGAGCTCTGCTTCGCTTCCAACGGTAGTTGATCAATGGTTGTTACTTGTGACGGAGCTGGACGACCTGTATTATTATGATTATAATACATTGGTATTTGCCCTACTTCTTTTACAAAAGTAACGGGGAGTTTTCCACTGGGATTAGCTCTACCGAATAAAAGATCCATAATAGCAGGGCCACCCATCGTTCCTGGATGAAAACTATACAGAACTGCATCGGCATATGGTAAATCTCGCGCTATTGTTAATGGACGACCTGCCATAATCACTAATATAACAGGCTTTCCTACGCTTTTCACTGCAGCTAATAATTCAGACTGCTTACCTATCAGATTTAAATTAGATAAAGAATGGGCCTCTCCTGAAAGAATGGCTTCCTCGCCGAGAAAGACAACTGCTACATCAGCCTGTTTTACTGCATTCACTACATTTTCAAAAGCACTGGTATCTCTGTCACGGCTATAGCGCAAACCAGGTTCGTAGCTATAATTAACATGGTTATATTCTGTTTGTAAAGCCTTTAAAGGGGTAACTGTTTGTTGTTTTTCGCCATCGAAAACCCAGGTACCTAACTGATCGCGTTGCGCATCTGCCATAGGACCAATCACAGCAATTTTTGTTTTTTCACCCAGCGGTAAAACTTGCTTATCATTTTTGAGCAATACTGCCGAACGCACTGCAACATTTCTCGCAGCCTGCAAATGTTCCTTTGAATATATAGTTGAAGGAGCATCGGATTGAGTATAAGGATTCTCAAATAGCCCCAAGCTAAATTTTATACGCAATATACTCTTTACCGCATCATCAATAATTGAAACGGGAACTTTACCTTCTTTAATCAACTCGGGTAAATATTGTATATAAGTACCGCTGGCCATTTCCATATCCAAACCAGCATTTGCTGATAATGAAGCAGCATCTTTCTTGTCTGCAGCAAATCCGTGTACAATCATTTCAACCACCGAGTGCCAATCCGATACTACAAAACCTTTGAATCCCCATTCCTTGCGAAGCACTTGCTTCAGTATAAAACTGTCTGCTGAAGCAGGGATTCCATCATTATCGTTAAATGAGGTCATGACAGTCGCCGCACCTGCCTCTACTGCTTTTTTGAAAGGGGGGAAATAAACATTTCGCATCAAATGCGCTGGGATATTAGTACTGTTGTAATCTCGTCCACCTTCCGCTGCGCCATAACCTACAAAATGCTTTAGACAAGCAGCTATAGAATTCTGATTGGATAAAGATGCCCCTTGAAAGCCTTTAACCATTGCAACACCTAATATAGATGCCAAATACGGATCTTCTCCCAAACTCTCCGCAATGCGTCCCCAGCGCGCATCTCTGCTGATATCTAGCATAGGTGCAAACGTCCAATTAACCCCTCTTTCCCGAGCCTCAGTGGCTGCAACACGCGCACCAATTTTTACGACATCAGGCTCAAACGATGCGGCCTGCCCTAATGGTATTGGAAAAATCGTCTTAAAGCCGTGTATAACGTCTCTTCCAATAATCAAAGGAATGCCTAATCGGCTTTGTTGTACAGCTATTCGTTGAAAATCATTCACCTCATCGGCTCCTACAATGTTAAGTACAGAACCAACCTTGCCTTCCTTGATTGCTTTTTTGAGATCAGGATTTTTCGGGTTATAGTTCAACTGGTTCATTTGCCCGATTTTTTCTTCCAAAGTCATTTTCGAAAGGAGATCATTTATCCTTTCCTCTATCGGTTTAGAAGGGTTCTTATATAAATAAATAGTATGGGCAAATCCCGTATGGCTATAAAATAATATGGCTAGAGCCATAATTGATTTAGAAATTTTATGCTTCAAAACTGTTCTTGATTTGATATAATTCATGAATTTTATTTAAGGCTTTTAATACAGGTTTTCACTGCAAATTTCATAACGTTGTTCAGACAAATATTAATATGAATTGAATTATCCGATATAGTATATTTTTAAAAAACACGGCCTGAGAGAATCGTCCTTTTAATGGACAACTTGATTTACTAAATAGTCTACGTTGCTCACTATTTTTGTATTGTTCATCCCTGTCATCATATACCTAACAGCGGCATTAAATTGTATAGCACTTCCATATAAAAATGTTTGTTTTTATTTCATCGCACCAGATGGTAGTATTTCCATTTCCTGTGCTGTTTAACAATAAGACGTTTCAAAAATGCTTTACCGTCACTACTACTTATTTTTTACATATTGGGCTATTTGATAAGATGTCCCTGAATTTCTCGGAGGGTGCTTTATTATCACTTTTTCTCACCGGTGAGGTAAGATTTCACTCCAAAAATTGTAGCACAATGATTCGCTTCTAAAGCTAAAACCGTTTCAACCGAATACTACGCACCGCAATTGTCATTGGCGGACCTACATGTACCTGAAATCCCAATTTCCCTTCCATCTTCCTGTTTTTCACATCATCATCTGTTACATCGCTCATTAAAACTCCGTTAACATAATGCTGTAACCTGCTTCCTTTGGCTACAATGCGAAGCTGGTTCCAACCCTCATCCTTAATAAATGATTTGAGAGAATCTATATTTCTGGATTCGGCTAACAGTTCGCTGGCAGTCCATACATTTTTCTTTGCAAAATCAGAAATGGGCCCTTGTACAGGTGGCAGTCGCACCGTTTGACCGGGAAATGCCAATATTTTCCTCCCTAGCTCTTCATAATTCTGGCCTGTGTATTTTTTTGCACCATCAATATCAGCCTGATAGCCCCGCATGGCGAAAGATTGTTCTGCAATTGCTTCAGAACGATAATTAAAACCGCTGTTCCCCTTTTCCGATATTTTATATTCTACAATCAGTTCAAAATCTTTTAGATTGCCGCCCTGCCAAATGATGAATGAATTTCGTGTCAACGCTTTTCCCGGCTTTATTTCCCCGATTATCGCATGGTCTTTTACATACCACAAAGCCGAATCACCTTTCCAGCCCTTTAAACTAACTCCATCAAATAACTCTTCGTAGCCATTTACAAGTTCCTGTGCCTGTGTGATAGAACTCATGTTTAATCCTACAAAACAGCTCCAAAGAAAAATGATAGTGAAACATCTCATATACTATTGTTATATATTTGCAAAACCTTTTTATACCGCATCAGTGCTTCCACATAATAATAATCAGCATAGGTAAGCGGCGCATCTATTTCAACTTTCCCCGGAATGGATCCTACGCTATGGCGTAATATAAAACCTCCGTTGGTCCCGATCTTCGCCTTATACGGTGGGCGGGAAAGGTTATAAAGGATTTTTTCGGCCTTTGAAAAATAAAGGTCTTGTTCTTTATTATTGGTGAACGTACCTAACTCAATTAAAGCTGATGCCAGTACCGATGCTGTTGATGCGTCGGCATTTTCTTTATAACTATGAAATTTATGAGTATCTGACAAGTTAGGTGCATCAAAGTCCCAATAAGGAATTAAGTTCGTTGGCATATTCGGATGATTAAGAATAAAACCCGCTATCTTTCTGGCAAAATCAAGATACTTTTGATAACCGGTTTCTCTGTACATCATAGTGTATCCGTAAAGTGCCCATGCCTGCCCGCGAGCCCAAGAAGATTCATCATGCGCACCCTGAGCAGTTTTCTTTTTGATTACCCTCCCATCTTCCGGGTTATAATCTATAACATGATAACAACTGTAGTCTGTACGGAAATGATTTTTCATGGTGGTATTTGCATGTTCCAGAGCGATATTGGTTAAATATTGATTGTTGCTCAACTTAGAAACCTCCAACAGAAACTCCAAATTCATCATGTTATCAATAATCACGGGAAAAGATGGCATATTCCACGACCTGATGGCCCCTACTGTTGGATTAAACCTACTGGCAAGGGATTGTGCACCGGTAACCAATATCTCTTTATATTTTGCGGTGTCACGTGTAATTCTTAACGCATTACCAAAACTGCAATAGAGCATAAATCCCAGATCATGCGTACGGGTATTCAGCTTTTGACTTTCAAGAAGCGCTGTTTTATCTTGAGCTATGCGAAGAAGAGCTGAATCTCTTGAAAATTCGTAGAGATACCAGACCAATCCCGGATAAAAACCCGAGGTCCACCAGCCTGCGGACGAAGTAACCAAAGTGTCGCCCTGGAATGTACGCGGAATCTTATCTTTTGGCAACAACGCAGACAACACTTTAGTCTGCGAAACAGCATCATTTAACTGTTGATCAATATAAGCCGGTGTTAGTGCTGTATTTTTTTTTTCGTTTAGGGTTTTGCCTTGAGAAAAAGCGATATTGGTTACAAAACTTAATACTATTAAAAAAGTCAATCTCATCAAAACAATTATTGTGTTACAACTATTCACTCTCATATTTTATCGTCAAAAAATTATTATTACCCAACTGATATTGTTGAAGCTGTTTTAAATCCATTACCTCTCCGGCGCCGTTCCGCGAATTGGTTAACGTTATGGGGTTTACTTGGGAATATGCCGTAACAAGCTGATATAAATCGTATTGCTTTATCATACCAGCCGCAGAAGAAAGTATATATTTGGCTTTGTAATTAGGATTTTGGATAACCGACTGAAACGAGATTAGAGGATCAACCAGGAGTAAATCCCGAATATCATTCTGTTGCAGAACTGCCAGATGCAATAAATCGGTTGCAAGCACACCGCTTGCCACACCTTTTATTTCTGTATGATTCGCTTTCATCCAACTTACCATGGCAGAGAGTTCGTTTAACCGCACACCTAATAAAGATTGGTTGATCAGCAGGCCGGTGTACCATAAATTCATGGGTATCGCATCAACATAAGCATCTCCACCTTTGATGTAACCATTGCCCATTTCACCAAAACCGCTAAGATCCGGTATCACAACTTTGTAACCTTCATGTGCCAAAGAATCTGCTATAGAACCAATTTTAATGGCTTCGGATTTTCCTCGGTCATCTAATAACAGCACACTTTTACCGGCTTTAATATTTGTGTACGGCACAAGCTGATAAAAAGGCAGATAGTAATCTCCAGCACCTTTAATCATATATGCTTCCACATCATAACCATTCCGTTGGTACTTTCCGCAAAAAACAGCCGATTTTGCTTCTGTTGACATAGCAAAGCCCGTAACATCAATTATCCGGTTTTTTAGGTCTTTTTCAGAAGTGATTGGCCGGCGCTGGTTTTCCATTTCTTTGCCATAACCACTTGCCAGTGACTGCAAATTACTACTGTGCAGAGCGCGGAATACGTTTCCGCCAGGTGTTACCGTTAAATCTTCGCGTTTAAAAAACTTTACTTCTTCATCCTTAAAGTTGCCCGGGTTTAAAAGGTATTTCTGGAAAAACTTGTAGGTAGCTTCCCGATTTTTCACGGTAGAAGCATGTTCAGCATCGTCTTCAACCATATCTACCAGTTCTGGCTTTTTAAAAAAAGAATAGGCAAGTTTAGTCTCTTTAAAAGCATCCCTTGCACCCTGGATACTAAAAATATCTCTGGTTGTGGTTACTATCAACAACGGTCTTGGCGCATAAGCAATTAAAAGATCCGCAATGTTCAAACCGGCTGCAATACCTCCAATAAAATTCTGTTCTGCATCTTGCGGCCCCATGCTTTTAAGCAGATATTCATAACTGGTGGTATAGCATTCGGGTGCCGCAGCCTTCACACGGCTATCAAATGCGGCAATGTAGGCCGTTTGCGTTCCGCCACCAGAGCGTCCGGTAAGGCCTATCCTGGAAGCATCAATTTCCGGAAGGCTGCACAGGTAATCTATAGCCCTAATGCCATCCCAAATAAAATAATATGCGGGAGACCTACCTGCAAGAAAGACCTGGCTGCCCGGATAAGAATGCTCCTGCGTGGGGCTAAAACCTTTCTTTGTAGTATCGCCCATAAATTGCCGTCTCTCTCCCTGACCAATTGGGTCGAAAGCAAAGACCGCAAATCCTTTTTTTACAAAATTTAGTATAGAACGTTGGTAACCGCCACGGAAACCTGTTTGGCTATGGCCCGAACAGAAAAGTATAGCCGGAAGCTTTCCTTTACGCTCCTCCGGCAAAAACAATGCACCGGTTACGTAATATCCGGGTATCGATTCAAAGTATATCTTTCTGACTTCTATACCGTCTCTTTTAACAGTACCTGTAATTACAGGATTTAATGGAGTTTTAGAAGGAAAAGATCCTAGTATCTTAGCATAGGCATTTTTAATTTGTTGTTGCCTGTCTGCCCAACTCTTTTCAGATTTTAAGGCATTCATCTGTTGCTTCCGCTCATCCAAACGTAACAAAGCTTTATCTGCAAGAAAACCATAAAGAGATTGGCTACCGCTTTTTATATATCTCCACTGCGGCAAAACATCCTTTATTACCTGATCTTGCCCAATCAATGGCAAGGTGCTTGTCGAAAGAAAGACAAACGCTAAAATCGCTTTAAACCTAATCATATATTTACAGGAATAATTTGACTTTTTTATTCAATTAGCAAAGCTTAAAAACGAAAACTTCTACTTAAAGCTGTACTGCTTTTCGAACCCGGATGTCCTTTGACGACGAACCGACCATAATATCGAAAGAGCCAGACTCTAAAACCCACTGTTTTTTATTTTCATCGTAAAAACTAAAAGCATCTTTCTTCAAATCAAAGACCACTGTCTTAGACTCCCCAGACGGGAGCGAAATTTTTTCGAAGCCCTTTAATTCTTTTTCCGGTCTTTTAACCGATGACTTTTCATCCTTCACATACAATTGTACCACCTCAGCACCGGCTTTATCCCCAATATTTTTAATTAGCAACTTTATCTTTACAACTCCATTATCATTTATAACAGATAGATTGCTATATTCAAATTTAGTATAAGACAGGCCATGTCCGAACGGGAATAAAGGTTCTACCTTGTAGGTGTCGTAATAGCGATAACCCACAAAAATATCGTCGTTGTAATGAACATTAATACTGTCGCCCGGGTATTCGCCTAATTTGTGAGCTGGGACATCTGCGAGTTTCCTCGGAAAAGTTACAGTTAGCTTTCCTGAAGGATTTACATCTCCAAAAATAATTTCTGCCAAAGCATTGCCTCCTTCTTGCCCCGGATATCCAGCCTGAATAACCCCTTTTACCTGATTAACCCATGATGTCAGATCGGCAGGACCTCCCCCATATAGTACAACCACGGTATTTCGGTTAACCTCAGCTACGGCTTTTATCAGTTCATCTTGTCCGAATGGAAGATTCATACTCTCTTTATCCTTTCCTTCGGCATCAAAAGCATTGTCCTCCCATACACTATAGTCAAACCCATGTGTCCAACCTCCTACCAAAATTACAACATCTGAAGTACGTGCTGCTTCAACAGCATTTTTAATCATTTCTGTATTTGCTTCTGCATTTCTGGCAACAGTATACCCCTGCTCATAACGGATTTTAATTTTATTACCAACTATGTTTTGGAGACCTTTTAACGGAGTAATTTCGTAAGGAGCTCTTACTTGGGAGCTGCCTCCACCCATAGCATTTTCACGGTTTGCATTAGCACCAATGACCGCTATACTTTTAATTTTATTTTTGTTAAAAGGAAGAATTGCATCCTTATTCTGTAATAGAATAATACCTTCTTCGGCTACTTTTTTTGCAATGGCTACATGTTCTGCACTGTTAAGATTACCTGGCTTGCGTTTAGCGAACATATGCGTTTTATACATTACCGTTAGAATACGGCGCACTTTATCATCTATTACAGATTCAGCTACCTCTCCACTTTTCACCATTTTTAAAGCTGCATCAGCAAAGAAAAACTTATTATAATCTGGATTAGGCAGCATTCTCAGATCCGATCCCATTTCAAGATCAGCCCCACCAAGCAAAGCATCTTTGGTAGTATGAATGGCCCCCCAATCACTCATTACCACCCCCTTAAAATTCCACTCTCCCTTCAGTATTTGATTAACCAGATAGTCGTTATAAGTACAAAATTCTCCCCTGAATTTGTTATAAGCTCCCATAACGGTGTTAACATCTCCATCTGCGACAGCAGCTTTAAAACCTGGCAAATAAATTTCCCTTAAGGCTCGCTCGCTCATTTCGACATTAATTCCACTGCGGTATTTTTCCTGGTTATTTGCAATAAAATGTTTTACACAGGCAGAAACACCCTGATCCTGGACACCCTTGATGTAACCTACAGCCATTTTGGAGATTAAATAAGGGTCCTCACTTAAATATTCAAAATTTCTTCCGTTTAATGGAGTACGCATAATGTTTATCCCTGGCCCTAAGATTACATCTTTACCCCTGTAGGCCGCTTCGCTACCCAAAACACTACCAAAAGAATAGCCGAGTTTGGGATTCCATGTTGAGGCTAAAGTTATCCCAACAGGCAAATACGTAGAAAAGTCTTTTCCATTATTATCCAATGTCCAATCCCGACCGTGTTCTGGCCTTACACCATGAGGGCCATCAGAAGTAGTCAGCTCTGGAATACCCAAACGCGGAACGCCTGCTGATGTAAAAGAAGAATTTGCGTGGATCATCCCGATCTTTTCCTCCAAAGTCATTTTTTTTAGAAGTTGCTCAACCTTACTATTGGTTTGTTGAGCATGAGCCGTGACAAATATGATTACCAGGTATGAGCTTAATATTAAATTTTTCAACATGAGTTTCATTTATATTTAGTATAAAGGATCTAATAAATTATTAGAGGACTACGATTTATTGTAGATACAATCCTTTGATAGTTTTACTTATTATTTTTTTTGCGTGACAGATAGCTCTTTATGTACTTTTGGTCATTAGCGTCGCTATCTTTATATTGTACTCGCAGTTCCGCAAGTTTCTTGTGCATGGTTTCTTTGATTTTTTTGTAAGACGGATCATTGTATAAATTTTTCATTTCTTGAGGATCTTTTTGAAGATCATATAACTCCCATTCATCAATATCATAATAGAAGTGTATGAGTTTATAACGGTTGGTGCGTATACCATAATGGCGCTTCACCATGTGTATAGACGGATATTCGTAATAGGTATAATAAATTGCGTCGCGCCATTTGTTTGTTTTGCCATTAACTATATTGCGAAATGATGCTCCTTGCATATCTGTTGGGATTTCAGCTCCTGCGTAGTCCAAAAACGTCGGGGCAAAATCCAGGTTCTGAACCAATGAGTTAATTTTCATTCCCGGTTTAATTTCTTTTGGATAACGTATTAACAATGGTGTCTTGAGTGATTCCTCGTACATAAAACGTTTATCAAACCAACCGTGTTCGCCCATGTAAAATCCCTGATCTGATGTATAAACGACAATAGTGTTTTCAGCAAGTCCATTTTTATCGAGATAATCTAGTAGTTCACCTACTCCTTCATCAACAGAAGCTATGGTAGCCAGGTAATCCTGCATATATCTTTGATAGCGCCAATGCATCAGACCTTCTTTAGACATTGTAGGATACCGTTTTTCAAAATCCAGATTAATAGGTCCATACACGGCATCCCAGGCTTTACGCTGGGCAGCATCCATGCGCCCCATTCCGTTGTTGTAAGAAAGTGTATCCCACTTTATCCGGGAATGAAGGTTTAGCTTGTTTAATAATGCAGGTGTTAATTTGTTGTCATCTGCCCAATTCATATCATTCAGAATATTCATCTCAGCAGATTTCGCCGCACTTCCCCGACCCGCATAGTCATCAAATAAAGTTGCAGGTTCTTTAAATGTCATTTTCGTATATTCTTTGTAATGTCGCTCTGCCGGCATCCATGAGCGATGCGGAGCTTTTTGATGATAGAGCAAACAGAATGGCTTGTCTTTGTCACGCTCCTTCAGCCATTTCATAGCCAGGTCGGTTGTGATATCTGTTACATAGCCGTGTATTTGTTGTTTATTACCGTTGATAATAAAAGCAGGATTATAATAATCGCCCTGATCAGGTAATACGGCAGAGTAGTCAAACCCCTGCGGCAAACCATCCATATGAATTTTTCCAACCATGGCTGTCTGATACCCAGCCTTTTGGAGTAATTTTGGAAAATTATTCTGATTCCAGTCAAAATGTGATACATTATCCACTTTACCATTAATAAAACTATGTTTGCCTGTCAGCATTACTGCGCGACTTGGCGCACATAGTGAATTTGTAACTGTTGCCTGCGTAAATAACGCCCCTTCTTTTGCGAGACGATCAATATTTGGAGTTTTGTTTAGGCCATACCCGTATGCACTCACAGCCTGGTAACCATGATCGTCGCTCATAATATAAACTATGTTTGGTTTTCCCGTTTTTGTGCCAGGTTGTTGTGCATATCCCTGTCCCCATGCGAACAACAACATTCCGAATATTATTTTTTTCATTATTGATTTATTAAAATGGTTTTTAGGTATAAAATATTATAATCAAAGTTTTTTGTGATTTATTTTTATTAGCTACAGGTATTATCCTATAATGGGAAGCCACTGTATATAATTAGTTCTTTAAAGCTCCATAACAAGCAATATTCTTATTAATCTTTGGTTTAGGTTTACTGAGACCTGGTAGTTTCATTTACTATGCTATTACAAAGTATAAAGAAGACGTTTCACAAGCTTTTTACCGTTACAACGGTCGTAAATATTCTGTTGATTTATAAAAAAATTCAAAGAGTGGTGGATACTATCAGTTGCCAATCTAAAGCCATCTGTCCTATCTTAAAAACGAAGTCTTCAGCTATTGTTTTTTAAATGCCATATAGCTATCTCCTGTATTAGTTCCAAGTTTGGTTCCTCCACAGGCAATTACAACATATTGGATACCGTTAATTTTATAAGTAATCGGGGTTGCAAAACCAGGAGCAGGAAGACGATATTCCCACAGAAGTTTGCCCGTATTTTTATTAAAAGCTCTAAACTTACCATCTTTGGTTGCTGCAATAAATAAGAGGCCTCCAGAGGTTAGTAACGGACCACCATAATTTTCAGTACCTGTTGGAGCTATCCCAGCTTTTGACAACGAATCAACCTCTCCCAACGGAATTCTCCAAATATGTTTTCCTGTATTTAAATCAATAGCAGTAAGCGTACCCCAGGGCGGAGTAATAGCCGGAAGCCCGTTCTCATCAAGGAATTTATTGTAACCATTAAATATGTAAGGAATATTTGATAAAGAATCGAAACTGGATTGGTTGTCTATTATTTCTTTTTTTTCTTGGCCCCATAAGTAATTCACAATTGCATCTTTCTGTGCGTTAGTTAAGAAAGTAAATCCCGGCATCATCCCTCTTCCGGTCTTTAGGATGTTCAGAACTTCTTGTTTTTTCAGTCGCTTATTTAAGGCTTGTAAATTTGGATAACCACTAGCTGGATTCCCTTTTAAATTTATTCCGTGGCAAACTGCACAATTTTTATTGAACAATGCTTCGCCCGTTTGCTCAGCACCTCGGGGTCGTTTTTCTTTTAAACTCAAGCTAAAAAGCCAAGGCATCTCGTTCGAATTAACATACATGATACCTTCAGGTGTAACCCCTGCTCCTCCCCATTCAGCACCGCCATCGGCACCAGGGAATAAAATCGTGTTACGAAATTGGAGCGGCTGAAAATTTCCGTGGGTACTATTTTTCAAGATAACTAACAATGAATCTCTCTTAGCAGAAAAGGGAGTGATATCATCGTGGGTTAAAGATTGCCGCGCGAATGGTTGAGGCAATCTTGGTACCGGTTGCGTGGGCCAAGCCTGCTCATCATCGAGCATAGAGTGCGGAACAGCAACCTCATCAACCGGAAATACGGGCTCTCCGGTATCTCTATCCAAAACAAACACATGCCCAGTTTTTGTTATTTGAGCCACCACATCTATTTTTCTTCCGTTCACATTAATGGTAACAAGATTTGGCGGCGCAGGTAAATCTCGATCCCAAATATCGTGATGAACAACCTGATAATGCCAGATATATTTGCCGTTTTCGGCATTAAGTGCCAAAACACAATTGGCAAACAAATTTTCCCCCTTTCTATTGCCACCATAGAAGTCAAATGCCGCTGAGCCTGTTGGGATATAAACAACTCCCCGTTTAGTATCCAATGACATACCAGCCCAATTGTTTGCTCCGCCTACAGCGGCTGTTTGGTTCATATTTTGTGACCATGTATCATAGCCTTTTTCACCTTGCTGAGGAATTGTTCGGAATACCCAAGCCAGCTTTCCTGTTAAAATATCAAAAGCCTGAATATAACCCGGTGCTGCACCCTCTCCCTCACCAACTCTGATTGGCATAATGATAATATTTTTATATATCGTCCCGGGAGTAGTGGATACAACAAATTTATCGTATGCATTTCGACCTAAACCTGACTTTAAACTCGTTCTGCCTCCGGTACCGAAACTTTTTATAGGTTCTCCATTTTTTGCATTCACAGCATAAAGCCAGGATTGATATGCGTATAATATGCGCTCATCATCTCCTTGTTTCCAATAGGTAACTCCTCGATTGACATTCGCTATTTTCAAGGTATCTGGTTTAAAACGCCAAAGTTCTTTACCAGTTGATGCGTTAATAGCAAATAAATGGTTATAGGGAGTTACGCCAAATAGTGTTTCCCCTACTACTATTGGACTACATTGTAATTCACCCGAATCTAAAGTATGATAAGTCCATGCCAGCTCCAGAGAACTGACGTTATTGGTATCTATTTGGTTTAATGGCGAGAAATGGTTTCTATCTGTACCTCCTAAATATTCTTTCCAGTCATCAACTGTATTAATATCAGAATGGCAACTTAAAAAAAAGAGTGTAAATACACCTATGACGATTTTTAATGCAAATCTGTTCATAAATTCCATTTTTCTATAAAAGTATTCGTTAACTTCCCTTATTTCTTCGATAAATACCCTATAGAGCGCAAAAACTCTTCTGTTGCAACCAAAGTCTGAAAGTAAAAAGGATTATCACCTTTTTTATTTTGATTGAAAAATCCATGACCAGCATTATCATATAACTTTAGTTCACATTTACTACCAACTTTCTCCATAACCATTTTATAGTACTCAGCAGTAACAACAGGAATCAGATGATCTTTTTTACCCAGCATGAACAGTGTCGGCGGTGCTCCTTGTCTGACATTATGTAAGGGGGAAAAATGCAGGTAAGCATCTCCGATTCGTTCGTATCCAAATCCGCCAGGACCATTATCTACAACCGGGTTAAAAAGTACCAGAGCAGCAGCCACCGGACTAATCTTCAAATTATCCGTGTCTTCATTATAATCTTTTATTAAGGCTGCAGCAGCAGCCAATTGACCGCCTGCTGATCCTCCCGCAGCTACAATCGATGCACTATCGACCTGAAACTGTTCTGCGTGTTCTTTAATAAATCGAATTGCCGATTTGGCATCCTTTAATGCTTCAAAAGGCGTTGTATGATTTCTATTTTCTACACGATAATCCGGTAGAAAACATATGAATCCCTTTGAGACAAAATGCGCTGCTTGTGACTGAAACTGTGTAGGACTCCCCTTGCTCCAGCCTCCACCGAAAAAAAACACCATCGCTTTATATTTTTTGTTGTTTTCGAGAATCGATGGCTTATATACCCGCATTTGTAAACGGGTACTATCTATTGTTTTATAAGTTATTATCTCCTGACCGTATAAGATATTTGTTGCTAACAGAAAAATGGATAGCAATATGAACCGTGTTTGCATATAGGATAACCTCTAGGTAGTGCTACGGTATCTTTAACCAGATCTCCGTAGCACTGATTACTAATGTTTTTAATATGGAAAAGTTGTGATATGATGCATCGTATATGGTACAACCGAAGAAGCTGTATTGGTAGTACCATAAGGCGGCAGCATCACAAAAGACCCATTTTCTCCGGAGACGTATACTTCGCCACTGACCGGAGAAACGGCTAAACCGTTTAATGATCCTTGCGGAACGTATTCACTTAAATTCTCCCAGTTCTGCCCTCCATCTATCGACCGAAAAAATTTCTTCCCGGTATTCACCCGCTGGTTAATGGCATACATAACTTCGGGACGTTCTGGATCTATAGCGAATCTGTGAATATAATTTAGGCCCGGGGCCGAAGACCCTACAATCACATCTAAATCTGTAGGGGTTGCAGGTGAAGTACTCAAATCCCATTTAGTAATTTCACCGTTAGCACTGCTGGTATAAACAATATTATCATCTGTTGGATGCACCTTGAAAACGAACTGCGAGCTTTTGCCCGGAACAGTCAAATCCCAGGTAGCATTGATAATGGGATTGCTTTCCCATGATCCATCTATTCCCTGATTTGTAGATCTATAGATCTTCTTTGTATTACCTTCGCTTTCAAGTTTCATCGCGTAAATAATGTCTCCATTGTTTATTGATATTCCACAGAGCACAGCTGCTGTGGGCATACTATTCATCGGGCTCCAGGTTTCTCCATTATTGTCCGATCTTTCTCTCCACTGGTAACACACATTTTTTTTCTGCAGATTAAAACCCACTACCCATCTATTTTTAGATTCAGAACGCACTATAGTCCAAGAGTCACCATTATCTGTAGTACGCAATAATTTACCCGTACCGTTATCCCCTACTGTAGCCAACATAACCTGAGTTCCAGTCTGTACCGCTCCTCCTATGCAGGTTTGTCCCGCTCCTATGGGCTTGGCAAAATTTTTAAACCACTTTCCTTTCTCCGTTGTAACAACAGCTCCCCTATCCACCATAAAATAACAGAACCTTTTAGCATTATTTCGATCAAACATCTGATCTTCATTTAGAGAACTATGTGAAGCTGCATTGTACCCATTATCCGAATAAGTCCAGTTATGCCCACCATTAGTGGATTTATAGTTTTTTGATTTTGAGTGCATAAAAATCTTCTCGGGATCATTTGGATGTGATAATACATACGCAAACTGCCCTCCTAATTTATTATTCCACGCAGTCTCATATCCCAATCGATATTTTACATCAGCTGTTACCGGACTCCACCAGTTTGATCCGCCGTCATCGCTTATTTTTATTTGTGCATTATTAGTACGGGGTATAGCATATATATGTTCAGCATGTTTTTCATTTACATAACAATAAGTTAAGTCGTTTGAAGAGTAAATCGAGTGCCAATCGGTACCACCGTTATTTGATTTATAAATTCCTTGGTCAACAACTGCGACAATTAGCGTGTCCCCGTTATTAGACTGATAAAGTGCGCCTTTTATCGCCCCCCCAGGTAATTTATTTGAACCCGTGGCACCGCTTATTTTATAAACTGTTCCCGACGGCGATGTAGCATTGGTTAACTTAAACAAACCTCCGTCACCATATAAAAATACCTGGTTAGCATTTACTTTATTCACTTTTATACCGCATATGTCTTTACCGAAGGTTGCTTCTGGTAACTTTCTTACTTCTGTCCAGCTGGCACCACCGTCATTAGAAGTTAAAAAACCATCATCTGCTGTAGATGGCACTAAGATACCATCCTCATTTTTCACACTATCTCCTTCTCCAAAGGCAGCATACCACCTCATGGCCATAGTACCATTTTTTGATGTTGGCGCATAAGCCAGCAATTTTGTACTGCTACGAACGGCCGCAAGTGAAGTGCGGTGGCCACCTCCCGCCATTGTCCAGTTAACTCCACCATTAGTAGACAAATATATCCCCTGATAATTTTCATTGATTGAAGCATACGTACGGCAATTCACAGAAGCAAGAATTCTATTTTTATCTACAGGGTCTACTTCAATAGAGGTGACAAAGCTACTACCTAATCCTTCACATTTAAGGCTAGACCAATCTGCACCAAAATTTGTAGATACCCAAACATTCGAAACGTCCTGTCCCATATAAATACGACTAGGATCAGATTCACTATAAGCAATACCCTGCATATGTTGCGTATGGTCACCTGGTTTATAACCTAATATATGAGCGTTCCATTCTGTATCCAATACCACCGGAAGTGGTTTAATTTCTGGGGGAGTAGAAATCAGCATGGTCATATTACCTGTCGAACTGGTTTCATCATTAATATTGTTATCGAAATTGATTTTTTGGCAACTGGCTGACATTCCTATCAAAATGACAAGTGCATACCATATTAAAATATTGTTAGTTTTCATAATAGGTTTATTTAAAAATGCTACTCTATGGTTATAATTAAATCAAAACGATACTAGCTGGTATAGATCATGGACGATTTGAACCGTCCATGATCATCTTCCCCTAAACAACACACCAACAGCCATATCGCTAATTGATTGTTAAGCAGACACAGATTGATTATTTAGTTATATGGCGCTATCAGAAGATTGCTGGTATATGGCACTGCATCATAGGCCGTATTACTTGTTGCATAAGGTGGCAACATAACTGACGAACCATTTTCCCCTGACACAAACACCTCACCAGTAACTGGCGACACTCCTAAACCACTAAGAGACCCCTGAGTAACATAGTCGCTGATATTCTGCCAGATTTTTCCGCCATCTATGGTACGGAAAAATTTGTTGCCGGTGTTTTTACGGCGATTAATAGCATACATTACATTGGGATGTCTGGGATCAATCGCAAATCGGTGAGCAAAAAAATCGACATCTATGCCTCCGGTAATGGTAATTGCCTTTGATTTGGCTGGTAAACTACTTACATCCCACTCCGTGATGTGTCCGTTGGCGCTGCTGGTATAAACAATATTAGGGTTTTTAGGATTTATACGGAATACACCTGTAGCATCATCCCCAGGAACTGTCAAGTTCCATGGGCTTTCTATAACTTGTATCCAGGAATTACCGCTATCAGTAGAGCGCCATACCTTTTTACCCGTGTTCTTCCAATCTACTGCGTACAAAATCCCGCCGTCTGAGCGGGAAACCGCACAAAGAATGGCATTGGCCGGCATGTTAGGCATCTCCGTCCAGGTTTTGCCCGCATCGGTAGATTTTTCTCTCCACTGGTAACATACGTCCGGATTTTGCAGGTTAAACGCTACACACCATCGCTGTTTATTACCCGTACTTACCACCGTCCAGGTTTTGCCGTTGTCAACAGAACGCAATAACTGCCCCACAGGCTGCTTGCCTATACTTGCTAATATTACTGGCTCCGTAGGGTGGAGTGCCCCCGCCATACATGTACGCCCGTTCAGACCCAATGGCCCCGGCTGGATGTTGCTATCGTAAAACCATTTACCTCTGGTATCGGTATAAGCATAAGAACGATCTACCATAAAATAGCAAAACCTATCCGGATTGCTCGGATCAAACATTTGTTCATTCCAGATATCGGTATGAGAAGCGGCATTGAAACCGTTATCGGATATATCCCAGGTAAGACCGCCGTCTGTTGATCTAAAGTTCTTAGACTTGGTGTGCATGAATACTTTTTGCGGATCGTGTGGGTCCGGGAGCACATAACAGAACTGACCGTTCAGTTTTCTGGTCCAATCGCTGTTATCATAGCCGGCACGGTAACGCACATCTGATTTCGAAGGACTGGTCCAGGTTTTTCCACCGTCTTTGCTTACGCTTATCTGTTCGTTACTTTTTTCTGTTGGAATAGCAAAGATCATGTTAGGGTATTTTTCACCTATGTAACAATAGTTTATGGTATTTGAAGCATGTAGCAAACTCCAGGTGTCTCCGCCATCGGTTGATTTATAGATCCCTTTATTTTGTACAGCAAGCATTAGTATTAAACCATCTTCAGACTGGTGAATGCTTCCCCAGATTTCTCCTGTGGGCAAGCCGTTCTTTCCACTCAATTTAGTAACTGTACCTGAGGGGTTGGTAGCATCCTCAAACCTGTAAAGACCTTCGTCTCCGTATAGAAACACCTTGTTAGGCTCTTTCTTGTGGACTTTTATACCACGAATAGTATTGCTGAAATCTGCTGTAGGCAATTTTCTTACCTCCGTCCAGCTGGCCCCACCATCGTTTGAAGTAAAAAAGCCGTCGTCCGCGGTACCTGCTTCACCCTCACAGAATGCCGCATACCAGCGGGTTGCATAACCTTTTTGGGCATCTTTTGTGGACGGTGCATAAGCGAACAGTTTAGTGCTGCTGCGAACTTCAAATATTTGTTGCCTAGAAACCTTACGGTCCCAGGTAATACCTCCGTCTGTGGACAAATAAATACCCTGGTACGGCTTGCTTGCATCATCGAACTGCCGACATCCCGCTGCTACAATAACACGGTTTTTATCCAAAGGATCAACCTCTATAGAATAGATAAAAGAGGTACCCAAACCCAGACATTTAAGCGTGTTCCAGTTCTCGCCGAAATCGCGTGATACCCATACGTTGGAAACATCCTGCCCCATATATATACGGGTAGGGTCCGATTCGGAATAAGCCAAACCGAGCATGTGTTGGGTGTGGTCCCCAGGGGTCCTGCTGCCAGATTCCCACTCCTCCTTCTTAACAACGGGCATAGGTTTAATTTTTGGCACATCGAGAAAGAATACGGTACCATCTTCGTCAATGGTAGTATCTCCTGGTGTTAAAATGGGGTCATCCGTTATTTCCGGCGCTTTCTTTTTACAAGAACCTAAAACTCCGGTACAAAACAGCGGTACAATTAGGCATAGGACTAATTTAATTTTTCTCATAACAATAGTTATTAATTGGTTTGTAAATTGTTTTTTATAGTATCTATCAGATGTTTGTGATAATTTATAACCTAGGTTTCGTTAATATCCATCTTGTAAGATTCGAAAGGTACTCGCTTTTTGGATTAGGCAGACGAACGGACAGCTCTTCCACAGCTTTGAGTAGTTCGGCATCCTGCATACAGCTATAATCTATGACGTTGAGTGCATGTACCTGAACCATTACATTTTTACTTTTCAATGCTTGTAATAATATCTGTCGGCTTTGATTTTTGTCACCTAATCTATATAATGCCTCTGCCGCAGTTATTGCTACGTCCTCAGAAGTATCTTTTAAAGCGCTTTGTAGTACAGGGATACTTTTCCGAGCATCTTCCCCTAGTTGTAATAAACCACAAGCCGCCCAATATCTTATTAAATTATTAGGATTCGAGAGCTTTGATATAAGCTTTGGTACATCGCTCTTGTCTGCAAAATTTGCAAGATCGCTAATGGCTATTAGTTTGTCCATCGATTGAGCTTTAGAACGCATATAATCATAAGCTGCAATCGTATCAGATATATTTCGCAATTCACCTTCTGGAATAAAGCCAGCATCATAAACCTCTTTCATCCACCGGGTGCTTTCTGCCCGCATTCTTAACAAAGTGCTTTTATAAGCTGGGTTACTAGCCAGATTGTTTACTTCCCAGGGATCATTCTCAGTATCATATAGCTCTTCTACTGGTTTTTGCCGAAAAAAACACGACTGTATTTCATTACATTTACCTGTATTACAAACTTCTTCCCATGAACGCATAGATGCCGCTTTCCACAAATAATCTATATGTTGTGCATAAATACGATAAGGCATATAGTTGCGGATATATCGAAAACGCCGATCTCTTATTGCTCTTGACATGTCTATGCGCTCATCCATTCGGCCCCTGAACATGTAAGCATATTTCGGGTCGGCTGATTTTTTTGAACCTAAAAAAGCTTTGCCTTGCAGATATTCAGGAATGGGTTGTTTAGTAATACTCAACATAGTAGGCACTAAATCTACAAGGCCAATTAGCCGATCTACTTTAGACCCCGGTGATACATTAGGATATAAGTATTTATATTTTTTGGGGATCCGCACAATAAATGGGATACGTGTGCCTGTCTCATATACATAACGTTTACTACGAGGCAAAACGCCTCCATGATCCCCATAATAAATAACAATTGTATTTTCAGATAAACCTGCCTTATCCAACTCTGCTAATTGCTCTCCTATCCAGGCATCCATATTCTCTAAGCAGTCATAATATCTTGCCCAATCATGTCTAATCTCTTTAGTATCTGGCTGATAGGGGGGTAATTGTACTTTCGCCGGATCATGTTTTGTCGGTTGTGAAGCCGCTTTTGTATGCAAACAACTTTCGTGTGAAATGATAGTATTAAATATTGCAAAAAACGGCTGGCCTGCCTTCCGATTTTTGTAATGTGCTGTGTTACTGTTCTCGTCCCATAAATCTTTTGGCACTTCAGCGAAATTATAATCCTGTTTTGAATTATTGGAGCAATAATATCCCTGGCTTTTTAAATATTCAGGTAGTAAACGAATCACATCTGATTTCTTATAATAGCTTCGCATTCCATCATTTCCTGCGGAACATGCGTACACCCCGGTTATAATAGTATTACGGGAAGGCGCACATACCGGAGCATTAGCATACGCATGTGTATACAGAAATCCCTCTTTAGCCAAATTATCTAAATTGGGAGTGGTTGCCATCTCATCACCATAACAACCCAGCATCGGGCTATTGTCTTCAGATGTAAGCCAAAGTATGTTTGGCAAGTCATTAGCCGAGCTTTGACCAGATTGCTGTGCCAGCGTTAAAAATGGGTATATACAACCAAAAATAATTATTGTAAAAAAGGACTTATAGTTATTCATTATTTTCAATTTTAAAGTCAAATACTAGTTTCATTTGCAACATTTTACCATATAACTTATTTGAGTTAAACGGATTTAATGATGCTTGCGGCCCTTGCATCGTGTCAAATTTTGTCCCTATAGAATTTATGCTATTTAAAAACGAGATATTACCTGGAGGGTATTCTATCAAAGTCTTGGCCGGCTGTTCCGGTGAATCTGGTGTAAATAAACGAAGGAAAATATCATCAGAAGCAACGTAAACTGTAAATCCACTGCGGCTATTCGTTTTAATTTTAGCCCAGTATGTTTCTGCATGATATCCCTTAAACTCTGGATATATATATCCAGATTGGCCAGTTATAGTGTTGTTATAAGCCTTTTCCCAAATACCAAAGGATGGGCCTTTTAAACGGTTTTTGTACACTCTATAAGGACCTTTTCCCATCCACCTGATGCCAGACACCTCATTTTCCGGAAAGTCGAAGGAAATTCCAGAAAAAAGATTGTTGTTTTTTGGCTCGTAATTTACAGTTAGCCGTACCAAACCATCTGTGCCGATAGACCATATAAAATTGTTTCCACTTTCAAAAGTTGCCGAAACGTAAACAGTATCTTTTTGCTTGTAACAGTTTACTTCTTTCAAAATTTGATCTCTACTGATTAGCACGGGACCATTAGACAAAGGCACTATAGTATTGGCTCTTTCAATCTTTGAAATTAATCCGTTGGCTTTTTGAAAGCTAATTTTAAGATCTTTTAGAGCAACCAACCAGCTATCTCCCTGATCTGAAACCTTAACGTTTTCTTTTTTACCAACTACTATTGCCTCCGAAGCATGCTCCAGGGCACTTTTAACCGGCCAGGACCATTCATTAATTAATCTGCCAAAAGGGTCGGTAGCTTTTATCAATAACGCATCGTAAGATTTCCATTGTTCTGGAAGATTAATCTGTAACACAGCTTTCTGACCAGGTTCAGCAACAACCGCTAATTGCTGTTTAAAGCTTTTAGCGGTTTTAGTGGTTTGGTTTGGAATTTCATAATTTATCCAGGCAGCTTCGATGTTACATTGACTAAGATTGGTAAAATGATAACGATTTTCGATATTAAACTCCCCGTTGAATTTTGAGGTGATGTAACGATTTTCAAAAAAAATTGGTGCCCATATTTCTTTTATCGTATAATAGCTTCCCTCCTTTTCCAGATACGGACCCAATACACCGTCTGGAGCATGATTACCATCACTATCTAAACGACCATCCTTATCCGTCCGAGACACGCTTTCGTCCGCATAATTCCATATAAAGCCTCCGGCACAAAGCGGATCATCCCACATTTTCTGCCAGTAATCATCCAGGCCGGCGCCTGCACCACCGTCGTATAAACCATGTAAAAATTCCGTAGGTAAAAAAATTTTCCGTTTACTATGATTCTCATGAGCCAGGTAATTATAACTGATATAATGTGCTGTATTAAATTTTTCAAACTGTTCCCAGGGATGCAACACTTCACGTTTCTGAATATCCAATTCCGCAAAATGTGCATCAAGATTATAATTTCCACCGCCTTCGTTGCCATTGTCCCATAATATAATGCTTGGATGGTTTACATCACGGGCAATCATTTCTTTAAGTAGTTTGAGCCCTACAGTATCATCATAAGCGGGTTTTTGCCAGCCCGTTAATTCATCCAACACAAAAAGTCCCAGAGAATCACAGGCATCTAAAAAGTGTTTATCCGGCGGATAATGCGACATCCGTACAGCGTTCATATTCATATCTTTAATCGTGTTTATATCACGAATGCTGAACGCTTTTGAAGAGGTACGGCCAAATTTCGGATGAAAAGTGTGTCTGTTTACGCCTTTCATTTTGATACGGGTTCCGTTAACATATATTCCGTCTGCTTCCCGAACCTCAACAGTTCTAAAACCAATGGTTTCTTCATACCGATGAAGTAATTCGCCATTGTTATCCAACAACTCAAAAACTGCGCTATAACGATCAGGGGTTTCAGGCGTCCATGTAAGTATATTTTCAAAGTTGGTTTCAATATGCGACACCGCACCATTTACAGGTACAGTAACCGATTCTTTTGAAAGCTTATTTTTTGAAGATAAAGAGCTAAGTTTTACCCTTACAGAAGACGCCTTTTTAAAATCAGACAAGTAAATATCTGCAGTAAATTTTCCATCAGCTTTAGCATCTATCGCAACACGCTGAATGTTTACTTTTGGTTTTACTTCCAAATATACCGGTCTGAAAATACCGCCGAACATCCAGAAATCAGCAGTACGCTCGGCCTCATTAACAGATGCGTTATCAGAATTTTTCTTTACGACAACCTGTAGTTCATTTTCTGCACCAAAGTTTAACAACTTACTGATATTATACCTAAACTCATAAAAAGCTCCCTGATGGATCGATCCGGCAAGCTTTCCGTTAATCCGTACTTCCGCATCGGTCATTACTCCTTCAAAAACAATCTGGACCTCTTGACGGCTCCAATCCACAGGCACATTAAATTTATATCTGTAAGTACCGGTTTCGTTTAGTCTTTTCTTAAGTGGATCGTGTCCATAATTGTAAGCTCCAAATCCCTGTTGCTCCCAGCAAGAGGGCACTGCTATAGTTGTCCATACCCCGCTTCGCTGACCTGCCGAACAAAAGAAATCCCAATTCACGGTATCTTCTGCTCCAGTTCCTGACAAATACTTTTGAACAGTCTCTTGCGTATAGGTGGCTAGACTTGTGCTAAATGTCAAAAAGAAAAAGTAACAGTATTTAAATTTTAACCACATATTTCTCACTTATTGTATTTCTTCTATTGCCGATGATCTATATCGTTCGGTACTAAGCCTAAACTTCCCAGGAAATCCATGCAAGCAGCTTTAGTCGGATAATTCCTGCCTTCTATTTTCCTGCTCCGGCTTACTGCTTCTATAAAAGGCTTTTTATAATTGCTGTAAAGCAGAAAGTTAACACTCATTAGTGCCCAGTAATTATTTTCCGAAGTGGTATAGCGAGTTAAACAATCTCTTGCTTTCGTATCCTGATTTATTTCGTAAAGTATTGAAGCAGCCGTTATTGCCACCGGGGGATAACTATCATCTAGTAAAGGTTGAAGGCTGTTCGCATAAAGTTTCAGGTCATTTTTTGATTGGGAACACAACCCCGTAACTGCCCAATAACGGATAATCTTATTGGTATCGGTCAAAAACGCTAATTGTTTTTTCAATACTGAAACATCCTTAAACCCAGATAAAGAAGCAGCTCTATAAACTTTTTGTATCGGATAAGCCTCTTTACTCAAACGGTATTGGTAAGGTGTAATAACTCTCGCAATACTATCCATCTCACCTTCCGGGAGGAACATGATATCTTTAGCCGACAAAATTTCCTTTGTTAAATATTTGCGCATTTTCTTCAATCGCTGTTGCTGATTGGAATCTTCAATCAGGTTGTTAGTTTCCCACTGGTCAGTTTTAGTATCAAATAAAAACTCTGCAGACCTTTGCTCAAACAAGCTTTTTTGTAAGGGATTCAACAATCCATTTTCGAGATCGCTTCTCATGATCTGTTTAATTCGGCCAACTTCCATATATCTGATGTAGCGGAGCTCGGGCATAAAAGGCATAAAGTTTCGAGAGTAGAAATACCTGCCATCAGTTACTGCGCGAACAAGATCAAGCCCATTATCAGATCTATCCGAAGAAAGTACCAAATAATCCGGTGCCTTTTGCGCATCTCGTCCCATAAATGCCCGACCAGTCATATACGTAGGTCTCGTACCTTGTGCCAGAGAGATCATGGTTGGTGCGAGATCAGTAAAATCTATCAGCTCATCCGTAACAACACCTCCACTACCCCATGGAGATAAGCCTTTATACATTTCAGGAAACCAGATTACAAACGGAACGCGAAAGCCGAAATCAATACCGTTTGTTTTCCCTCTGGGTATACCTTGACCATGATCACCATAGAATATAATGATGGTGCTGTCTTTTAACCCATCTGCTTCCAACCTCGACAAAAGTTCGCCGATTTGTTTATCTGTTAGAGAAAGTGAATTGTAAACTCGAGCAACCTCTTTTCTCATCTCCGGCGTATCACGATAAAAAGGGGGCATTTCAAAGGCGTTATCAGCAATGATTTCCTGTTTTTCAAGGTTCCTCAACACTGCCTTCTCGTAACGTTCATAAGGATTAGTCATGGTATTGGACTGATGCGGAGCGTTGAAATTAAAAACAGAAAAAAAAGGTTGTCCGGGTTTGCGATTCCACCACCCCGCCTTTCCATTGCTTTCATTCCATGCTTCTTCAATATAAGCCTTCTCATTTACGATATTATAATCAGTCTTAGCGGAATTGCTGGTATAATAACCCGCTTTTTGAAGATAAAAAGGAAAACCTTTCATAAATTGAGGTACCGGAAAAGCACTGCGATGATTTCCCGTACCTGTACAATAAGTTTTGACTCCCGTAATTATTGCAGTTCGACTGGGTGAACAGACCGTTCCCGTAGAAAATGCGTTAGCAAAACGAACTCCTTCTTTTGCTAACTTATCAATATTGGGCGTATGAGCATTTTTGTTACCATAACATCCGATAAACTCAGGCGAGGTATCCTCAATCGTAATCCACAAAATATTCGGCCGCTGCTGGCCGCGACTTGTTGTGCACAAAAAAAGCGCAACTAATAAAAGATAGTATTTAAATTGTTTTAACATTTAGAGTTGATCGTATTTTAAAATATTGTTACCGGGATACAGGTTTTGCTCTCTCCCTTGATATATAAAGACGCCTTTTAAACCATCCGGAAGTATTACCTCGGCCTCAAACGCTTTTTTAGATTTTGAGAAATTTAAAGCTATGGTACCTGCGGGATGTGGCATTTTCGCTTTTACAAAATTCAGTTCCCCTAAACATGGCTCAATTCGTACTGTTTTGAACCCTGGCGAAGCCGGTTCTATACCACATACCGTAGATAATAAATCGTAATTTGGGCTTGCACTCCACGCATGGCAATCAGACCGTGTGGGTTCTGGCTTTTCAGCAAAGGTTGTTAGACCTAAAGCAAGCATATCTTTCCAGGGTTGCAACATGTTTATATAGTCATTACCCCTCCCAACTTTACGCATCGCCCGGAACAGGTAAAATCTATAATATAGCGTAGCTTGTATTAGATTTGTATCAGAAACTATCTTATCAAAGAGCGCTTTCTCTTCTCCTAAGGGCAAGGCATCTGATAACACCGCCATAATATTAGCGTGCTGACTAAAACTTGTATGGTTAATATCATCTGCAAATAGTCCCTTCTGCACATCCCAGCAATTCTTTTTAACAGCTTTAATGAGCGACTGGTGTAATGAAGTGTAATGATTGGCCAACTCGTTTTCACCCATTAAATAAAGCAATGCGCAAGCATCACGCAAAGTGTAGGCTAATTGAAGAGTCAATGTAGACGAACCTCCGGTAAGCCCCCCAGGGGGTACCCCTCCCAGTGGCTTTTCGTTGCTCCATACCCATGGTTTTGCCCAGTCTACAAAATTCCAGTGAGGGAGCGCGCCTAACATGCCAGTACGTGGGTCTATTTTATTTTCGAACCAATACAATACCGATTTAATCCCCGGTAAACATTCTTTTATTAAAGCAGCATCCCCCTTGTGCATCCAATGATCCCGAACCATATTAATCCAAAACAATGAAAAAGGCGGTATGAACTGCGGTTTATACCCCGGAAAACGGCTATCAGTAATTCCTTCATAAGTACGGGAACGGTTAAAATCACGTATAGCCTTTTTCATTAGCCGATCGTCTCCGCTTACATACAAAGAAATAAGCGCCTGTATACGCGTATCACCTATATATTGTAACTGCTCGTAGTATGGACAATCAAAATAAGTTTCCTGAGCGCACAGTCTTGCAGTACGCCAGCCCGTTTGCCAAATTTGCTCCAGGCTTTTATCATTACTTTCAAAAGAAGCTTTTTGTTGAAACGGATAACTGGAGTAGTGAGCGTAAAAATCTTCTATATGAAGTGCTTCGTCTGCTGTTTCAATTTCGAGTTGTACATAGCGCCAGGTACGGAACCATAAAGGTCTGAAAAGACGATGCTTTCCGCCATCTGCAATAATATAATCCGATGGGGCTTTAATCATTTCATATCCATTAACCTCATTTCTGTTACCTTTTACACTATCTCTGTACAGCGCCTCAGCATAGCTCATTTTTAATCTGGCATTTTTCCCGCCGCTAACCAGTAATACAGGATACCCGGTTGTTAAAACCTCCTGATCCAGCAGAATATTGGCTTTTTTATGAGCCGGAATGATCAGCTCGCCTGTTTTATTTGGCCAATCTGCCGAAATCTTAATTCCTTCTGCCCTACGCACCTTGCTCATTCTTTGCAATTGATCTTCCATTGGAGGAATATCTCGAGGAGTTAATACCCACGAATATCCCGTACCAGAACCATAAGGTGTACCCCGCTCAAGCTGTCTTGCATTTTCCCACCTGCTGTCATTATAATCCTGCCTTTCCCATCCCCACGGATTTTTAGCTGCAACCAAACTATCAGTAGCACCAACGAAATAATTGTATTTTGTAATAGGCGAGTAGGCATGATTTTGAATCACTTTCCAGGAATCGTTGGTATTGACTATTGAATCTGCTACGGCATTGCTTTGTACAATTAAACCCGTCCGATTAGTAATTTGTGCTAAAGGACGGAACTCTCCCATGTTCCAAACTATCGCTGCAATTGTATTGTTGCCAATATTTAGATATTTCCCAACATCCACAGATTCATAATACCAATTCATTAAATCTCCTCTGGCCGGACCTTGACTTACTTCTGTTCCGTTTATAAAAAGGCGATAACGGTTATCGGCGGAAACATTTAAAATAAATTTTTCCGGTTTATCCGTGAGTTTAAAATTTTTTCGAAAATGATACACCCCATATGCAAACGGTGAAGCACTCGGACAATCGATCCAATATGCATTCCATTTTACCGTCAGATCAACCTGGGTTGAATATGACGATTGTAAAAATGCGAACATAAAAGCTATCAATAATGCAAACTTGTTCTTACTCATTTCAAACTTTCAATAAATGGGAACTGTGGCGAAGGAACTCTTGACCTATTCATTACATCCTGTAATTCTTTAACTATTTGTGGATATTGCTCCGCGATATTTTCCTGCTCGCCAGGATCTTTTTGTATGTCGAATAAAGCGACGCTTTTTTTATCTTTATTCATCGTATTATATACGATGTACTTCCATCTATCTTTTCTAACCGCCTGTCTTCCCCCAAACTCATGGAATTCCCAATACAGAAATTCATGTTCTTTTTGCTTTTGCTTTCCCAAGAGTGTAGGTAAGAATGATATACCTTGAATGTCCTTTGGCGGCTTTACATTTACTATTTCGGCCAGGGTTGGCATTACATCCCAAAAAGCTGAAAGATGATTGGTTTTTGTTCCGGGCTTGATTTTGTCTGGCCACCGCGCAAGCATAGGTTCACGAATACCACCTTCATAAAGATCACGCTTGTATCCGCGGAATGGCCCATTGCTATCGAAATATTCCGGATCAGCACCAGCCTCCAGATGAGGACCATTATCTGATGTAAAAATCACAAGCGTATTGTCATCCAATCCGTACGCTTTTAATTTGTCCAATATTTCACCTACCTGATCATCGAGTAAAGTAATCATGGCAGCAAATGCAGCGTGACCTTCGGGCTGGCTTTCGTACCCACCCCGTTTATAGTTAGACGCACCGTACTTTACGCCTTTAAAAGACTTCTCGGGTAAAAGTTTCCCCCTAAATTTTGCCATATACTCTTCCGGTACTGTAAGTTCTGCATGTGGAATTGTAGTGGGATAATAAATAAAAAAAGGTTTTTGATGGTTATTGTCGATAAACTCTAAAACTTTATTTTGGATCAAGGTTGGCGAATATTTTATTTTTTTATCAGGCTGGTTCTCTTTTAATTCTATCCTTTGTTGATTGTGTACCAGAAAATCGGGATAGTAACTATGTGCCAAACCTTGCGAGATGTATCCATAAAATTCGTCAAACCCTTGTTTGTTAGGGTCGCCCTCCGATCCTGTAGGACCCAATCCCCATTTACCAAATGCTCCAGTAATGTAGCCGGCCTGTTTCATCAATTCTGCCACCGTAACGGTAGAATCTGGAAGATACGCAGGCTTTTTATTGCCGGTACTATTGCCCCTGATAGGCGTATAACCTGTATGCTGTCCTGTCATTAAAACAGAACGTGAGGGTGCACAGACTGAGGTTCCTGCATAATGCTGAAAAAACTGTATGCCTTCTTTTGCCAAACGATCAATATTTGGCGTTTGAAATCTCTTTTGTCCGTAACTACTCAAATCTCCGTAACCCATATCATCAGCCAAAATATAAATGATATTAGGCCGGCTATTCCTGTGTAAAGTATCGCTTTCCCCCTTTGCAAAAGTCAGAAGACTTAAAGAAATGAACGGGATGAAGATTAAAAATGCTTTCATTATTTTTGACTATTTAATGTATGTCCTTATTATCTCCGGAAATTTTTAAAACCTTTAAACCTTTTGGGGGTATAGATGCTTCGGCTATCCGCTCAGAAAGTTGATGATCAAGTTTCTTTATCACCCCAATATATTCTTTCCGCTTTGCCAGATTTTTCATTTCCTCGGGATCTGTACCCCTGTCATATAACTCTATCATATCACGTCCTCCTTTATCCCATCGGGTGTAACGATAATGTTCTGTGCGAATGGTATAGCCGCGACTGATCTGGCTCAAAGCGCTATTCCGCGTCTTCTGATCCGGATGCTCCAGGATTTTTTTAAAGCTGAGCCCCGCCACATATCCTGGCATTTTTAAACCGGCGAGGTCACTCAGGGTGGGATAGAGATCGATCATTTCGACAATAGAATTACTCTTTTGTCCACGGTGCTCCATACCGGGATAAGATACAATTAGTGGTATCCTGTCAGAATTTTCGAATAGGGTATTTTTTTGATAATAGCCATGCTCACCCATATGATAGCCGTGGTCGGACGTGAATACAACGATGGTATTTTCTCTCAATCCTAAGCTATCCAACGCATGTAATACCTTGCCTACCTGTGCATCTAAAAAAGATATGGTTGCATAATATCCCTGAATGGCCTTTCTTGCAAGAGAATCCGGAAGGTTTAGTTGCTCTTTATAATGCTTTAATCCATCAACTGCCGGGTCAGGTAAGGTTGAAAAATAATCATTGTCTACCTGAGGCACCTTTATATCATTAACATGATACAGATCAAAATATTTGGCCGGTGCTACAAAAGGAGTGTGGGGTTTATAGAAACCTACTCCCAGGAAAAAGGGTTTATCTTCCGCTTTATATTTCTCAAGCAACTCAATCGCTTTAAGGGCAACTTTCCCATCAGTATGATCTTCATCGTTCCCCTCTGCTGCCAGCCAGCTTAAAACAGCGCCAAAAGCACCCGGTTTTAAACTAAAAATTTTGTCCTCGATATCCTTATCAATCCCTCTTGGATAATACCTTTCGTTCCATGAAGCTGGATCATCGTGTCCAGGGGTACCAATTCCCTTCGGATTGTCATAGTGATATATTTTACCTACGCGAGTAGCCGTGTAGCCCTGTTGCATAAAATTCTGCGACATGGTTATTACATCCGGTACATGTTGCCTGATATAATCCCGCAATTGATAATGCCTGGTCTGGTCCGGATAAAGTCCGGTCATGAAACTAGCTCGTGAAGGGCCACATAAAGGATAATTACAAAACGCATTTGTAAACATCATGCCCTCTTTTGCAAGCTTATCGATATTGGGCGTTTTTACGAGGTAGTGGTCGTAAACCCCCAGATTGCAATTAAGGTCGTCGGCGATAATGAAAAGCACATTTGTTTTTTTAGCCTGCGCTTTTACCTCCATGGTAACAGATGCTAACAGCGCAACCATGAAGACAAATCTGGCTTTAATACTATTCGGCTTAAATAGATTCCTCATACTATCGATTTTAGAAATGCAACATATTTAAAGCTGCTTTATCGTTATATTTTTTTGCCCATTCTTTTAAATATTGCCGGTGTTGTTCCAATACTTCCTTATACTTAGCAGATTGGGCTAAATCTTTCATCTCTCCCGGATCATTATTCATGTCAAACAAAGACTCTCTTTGTTTACCCTCATCATAAATCCAATATTTGTAATTTTCGCTTCTAACCATCCTTCCTTCGGGTTTTATATTTTCCATATTCATAGTGCTTTTACCAACTGAGATCTTATTTGAAACCACTACATACTTTTCCGTGTGCGGCTTCAAAACATCAAAACCAGGAAGGTCGTCCGGCAGTCCGATGCCTGCAAAAGCAGCAATAGTTGGGATAAGATCAACCCCGGTGTTTATAAGACGAGAAGAAGTTCCAGGATTTATACCTGGCCCTGACAGAACAAATGGGACACGGCTCGCTTCATCGTAAAACACAGTCTTCTGATTCCATTGATGGGCACCTTGCATATCGCCATGATCGCTCAAAAACACAATAAGTGTGTCATCATATTTTCCGGAAGCTTTTAAAATATTTATTACATTGCCAATGTAGCGGTCAACCTTTTCTATCAAGCGATAATATGCCCAACGATACAATCGCCATTGCTCTGCTGTAAAGTTGCCAACTGGAAATTTTGGATTTGCCTGCACCAAAGTTCGTATATCACGGTTGATATCTGTTTCATTCAAAGTGGGTAGGTGATTGGATAATAAAGGCGGACATTCTTCCAAAGAAGCAGGCATTCCTATATCGCCATCCGGGAGTTTGTCTCCCCTGGCCCATTCACATATATTATGCGGATTGATGTACGACACTACTAGCAAAAATGGGCTTGTACGCTTTTTATCGATAAATTTAGCAGCCGATCCAGCTAATAAACTATCTGCGCCACCAAGCTGATTATTTTCAGTCCACTGAAAACCACTACGTGATGCTTCTTTTAAGGGGATGGCAGGTATGTGCCATTTTCCTACGTATCCTGTTTCATAACCTGAGGCACTAAAAAAGGAACCCATTGTTGGAAAATTTTCAAGCGTTTTAGCAGGTTCGTTATCAATAATTCCTAATTCATGAGGATATCGACCTGTAAACATAGACGAACGGGACGGTGTACAAAGCGGATTCGCACAATAGGCTCTGCTAAAACGAATTCCGCTTTTAACCAGCTTATCCATATTTGGAGTGCGAAGATACTGCTCTCCAACAACAGCGCTCATCGCATCAGCAGACTGCTCGTCTGTCATGATAATAAGTACATTTTTTCTTGAGTCTGCCGTTTGACCAACGGTAGCCAGGCCAGCAGAAAGAATAAAAAATAGTATGCAACTCAGCTTCAATCTCATATTTGTTATTTTAGATCATAGTAAAATATACCGGCATATTCCTGATTTAGTGGCTTTGAATAGTAAAGCCGCTTCCCATCTCTCGAAAACGCCGGATTAACATGAAAGCGTCGTTTCCAAACCATATCATAGGGATCGTATTTTGCTATTTCAATAGTATCTTCGGGGTAGCTCTTATGATAAAGCTTAAAAACTACAGGGTTAGTTTGATAGAAGGTTTCGGAAGCGAACCATTCTCTGTCAGGCGAGATCCCCAGATGATTCCCACGAGGCGTTAGGTTACGCTCTATGATGTTTCCGTCTAAATCGACACGAACTAAAGTGAATCGTTGGGACAGATCTGATGGTTTCACCCCTGTTTTTTCATAACGTAAATGTCCTACCATCGACTCGTCATCATACCACATAGAATGTAATGTTTGCACCATAATTTTTAATCCGCTTCCGTCACGGCTACATATACCTTGCAACTGACCTTCTTCAAAAGGCCCTACATCCAATCGGAAGGCTATTTTTTTTCCATTTGGCGAATATTGACAATGCAGCATCCGCCATCGTGATACGGGAGTTACTTTTTCGGCTGAAAGAAAAGCCGGCAGGCCTACTTTAGCAATATCGTCGTTACTTAATATCAGTTTACGTTTGAAAGTGTTGACATCTAACTCATAAATTCCGGGACCATCTATTCCTTCTCCACCATAGATATCATATAATATGCTGTTCCCATATGGATAATGCCCAAGGCCTGAGCAGGCTATTTTCTCTTTTAGAAGATCACGTCTGTTATTAGCCGAGATTATTCTAATACTTCCCTGATCGAAAAAAGCTATCCTATCGTCATCTATCCATTGGGCTTCAACACCGTTATGCGCAACTGTTCCATTAATATCTGTCAGTTTTCTATGCTGAGTTAAGTCATTGTTACAAACCCATAATTCGCCAGGCACAAATTCTTCGCGTCCGTAAGGTTCTTTCACACATCTCACATAAGCTATTAAGTTTCCACCTGGATTCTCGGGGCAGGTATTATAAAAAGAAAATACCGAAGACATGCCATTTGGTCCAACCTGATGCTCCTCAATTTTCGATTGACCCTTAACTCCAAAAGCAATGATTACTAAAAACAGGATCAAAATCAATTGTCCGCTGTAACGAGATTTTCCTTTCTTCGCTATCATTTATTTATCCTTTATTTCACAGTAAAAAATTCCGTTATATATTTCATTAAGCGGACGACTATAGTAAATCCGTTTCCCATCCCTTGAAAAAGCTGGATTTGCATGAAAACGTCGTTCCCATGTAACCTTATAGGGATTAAAGCTGGCTATTTCTATCTCATTCTCACGATGTCCGTTCTCATATCGTTTAATGACAACGGGGTTTGTTTTGTAAAATGTTTCCGAAACAAAATACCTTCTATCTGGTGATAGTGCTAAATGGTTACCCTTGGGTGTCATGATTTCTTCTACTATGTTTCCATTTAAGTCCCAACGCGTAAGTGTTAAGCGCTTAGCCAATGACTTGGGCTTCTCTCCGTTTGGTTCCACCTGTAAATGCCCCACAATTGAGTTATTATCATACCAAACGAAATGCAAAGCTTTAGTCATTACCCTTAAACCAGACCCGTCTACATTGCAGATACCCAATAACTGAGAATTATCTGAAGAGCCTACATCAAGGCGAAATGCAATTTTGTTCCCATCTGGCGAATACTGGCTATGTAATGTGCGCCAGTATTTCAAGGAATCAATATCCGTGGGCTTTAAAAATGACGGGAGTGATACTTTTGAACAGGTTTCAATATCCAGCACCAGACGTGTTTTAAGAGTATTGCAGTCCAGCTCATACATACCTTGCTTACCACGCCCATCTTCAGTATAAACATTATACAACACCTTATTTTTATGGGGATTATGTCCCAACCCATCGGCCGGAATATTTTTTTTGAGTAAATCTTTGCCCGTATTTACATCAATTAATCTAACGGAACCATTATCAAATATGGCGACGCGATGGTCGTCTACCCATTGTGCTTCCACTCCATTATGTGCCTGGGTACCACCAATATCGATTACTTTGCGATGATTTTTGAGATTTCTGTCGCAAACCCACAGTTCGCCCGGTTCAAAATTTTCTCTACCTCCCGGTTCTTTTTTGCATCGTACATAAACAATAGTTTGGCCATCCGGGCTTTCTGGACAAGTATTGTAGAATGAAAAAATGGACGAACACACATCGGGACCAACCTGATGTTCAACAACTTGGACGTCTTTTAATGAATCAGGTTTATGGGCTTGCACCACAATGCCCAAAGTCATAGATATGGCTATTACTAGACCAACCGATGTTTTCTTTATATATATTGGTGTTCGTCTCATTTTATTTTATTTGAATAAAAAAAGTTCCATTATGACTTGTGTCTAAAGGCCGGGAATAATACAAGCGTTTACCGTCTCTTGAAAAAGCGGGGTTCACATGAAACTTCTCCTTCCAGGTAATTTGAAGCGGATCGAACCTACAAACTTCCCAAGATTTCTTTCCTTGTTCATTAGAATAAAGGGTGAGTACTACCGGATTCGTTTGATAGAAGGTCTCTGAGGCGAAATATTTTCTGTTTGGCGATACAGCTAAATGATTGCCTCTGGGTGCTAACATAGCATCCATCACCTGACCGTCTAATTGCCACCTAGTCAGTGAAAATTTGCGTTCGTATGGTTCAGGCCGTTTACCATTGGGTTCATTACTTAAATGTCCGATTATAGAATGATCATCATACCATAAAAAATGAAGTGGTTTAACCCAAAGCTTCACATCTGTTCCATCAATATTGCATATTCCCAACAAAATGTTGTCTTTTGGCCCTGCTTCTATTCTAAAGCATATTTTCTGTCCGTTTGGCGAGTACTGAAGATGCGATAGTTGCCACTGTAATAATGGATATAAAGAATCCTTTTCAATAAAATCTGGCAGAGGCAAAAACCGCAAATCTTTAAGTGGCAAAATAGTTCGTATCTTTTGTGTATTGCAGTCGAGCTCATAAATTGCTGGTTCACCGGGTACTTTTCCTTCACAAATAGAATAAAGCAACTTCCCGTTATAAGTTTCATGACCTATTTCCGATGCTTTTAATTGGTTTACCAACAAATCTTTACCTGTATTTACATCAATCACCCGCAGTGTAAGGTTATCGAATAATGCGATCCGGTTATCATCCACCCATTGCGCTTCAGCACCATCATGAACAGATATATTTTTTATTTGAGTTACCTGGCGATGATTCGTCAAATTCCTATCGCAAATCCATAGTGTAGCGGAAACTTTTGTCTTGCCCGGCACAGGCTCCTTTTCGCATCGTACGTAAGCTATCAATTGCCCATTTGGGCTCTCCGGGCTGGTATTGAAATAAGAAAACGTGGTAGATGCTCCAGACTTACCCACTTGTATTTCTGTAAATCCATCATTTTCCTGTGCTATTGCCATAGCCACCGTTATCACAAAAGTGAAAACCTGACAAACAACAAATTTTATAACATATCCTTTCATTGTTATCCTTTTAAGCCAGTTCAAAATATTACCTTGTTTAATGAGCTATTCTTTTAATTACATTAACCATTTACGGATGGTAACGCTGCTGTGCCATCCACTTCGTCAGATATCATGTACTACAGGCCCTATATATGTCACCGAACGTAATATGCGTACTCGAAACGCAAACGGTAGACAACCAATATTTTTAAATTCTCTTTATTAGAAGATTATCAATTTCTAATGCTGTATGCCAGGTTCTGAACCCAAAATGTCCCCGGTCATAAGGTTTAGGATCGTATACCTCCATCATTTTTTTCCCGTTTTCCCAGTATTCAAACTGATTGTTCTTTTTAATTAGTTTGATGTGTATTTTATCGCCCCGGGCGGTTCTGGAGGAATGATTCTCGGTCAGTAATTTGAATCCTGGGTTCTTACGGAAACGATATCTGATATTCACAGAGTCCTTATTAGTGACATTAGTAAAAATGTATCCATTCATGCTATGATACCGCCTGTATAATGCGTCCTGGCGTTCGGCAGCTGTTTGCTCTAACCGTTCTTCTGGACCATTGTTATACATAAAAAACAGGTTTACGTTATTCGCGTCGTCAGCGGAAGAAACTAAATAAACATCAAATTCAACACTTACATCTCCGTTAATCTCGTTTTTAAGCCAGAGCGTGGATGCTCGTGGTTCCACAGTATCCGCATCAATAAATAACCTGCCGTTTCTAACCGTGGCTAAATTTCCTTCACTCCAAAACTGTTTTGGCAACTGCCCGTCCGGGTAGTCAAAATGTTCTGTAAACAGACTATCATTTTGACTACCGATAGACAATAGCATTCCCATACAGATGATCATTAACTGATACATAGTGTAAATTTTTAAAGGAATGACCTAATTTTTAATCTCCCCAGCCAGGATTATTTGGCAGCAGTAGTGGATTCAAATCGGTCTCATCTCCTGGAATGGGGAATAAATAATCGCGGTCTACAAACTTCTTTGTAAATAATTTCACAAAGCGAAAATCCAAAATATCGTTATTAAGGCCAAATATTGGGTCATTGGTATGCGCCACATGCCATCTCTTTACATCAAAGTACAGATGCGTTTCAAACATTAACTCCTTGTATCTTTCCAGCCAGATCTGTCTTCTCATACCAGGTTTATCTAAACCGATAGGAAAGTTGGCTACGTGTGCTCTAAAACGTACTCGATTTACTGCCTTATACACATCCTCCACTGGGCCCTGCGCCTCATTCAGCGCCTCGGCGTACATTAACAATACATCTGCGAAACGAACCAATGGAAGATTGGTTGGACAAGTAGACGGATTTAAGATATTTTCTTCGCCTAGCGTCAAAAATTTCCGGATAGGTATTACAGCAGCTGGTTGAGCCTGAGTGTACCAGGTAGAACGTAATGCAGGTGGAGAAGCATTGACATAATTGTTGTAAGGCCAGTAAACTTTATAATATACCTCATTATTACCAAAAAAGGTAGAACCAGGCATAATAACGCTTTGATGAAGACGGAGGTCCACATCTGCAAAAGTAGATTCGTACCAGGCTATCAAATCTTTTCCGTAAGCTATTTCTCCCGGGCTGGAAATGTTACCCGCAGCGTAAGATGTTCTTTTAGGCATTGTGCTCAGATCCACAGGCGTTCCATCATTATGGGTAAATACGCTCAACGCCGTTGTTGACGCTTCTGCATAATCTTCACCAGCAACACCACCGCTCCTGTTCCCATACCATCGCTCAAACGTACTTCCAGAACCAGCTTCATTGGCATATTGCAATTCAAATACAGATTCTTTATTATTCTGTGTCTTCCAATAAAAAGAATCTCCAAAATTATCAGTAAGATCATAGGTATAGGGAGCTTTTAATAGCTTTGCTAACTCTTTTTGCGCATCGTCCCAACGCTCCATATAGAGATACGTCTTACCTAGCATCGCTATAGCTGCACCCTTGGTAGCACGTCCTACATCCGAAGCATCGGAATAAGTTACGGGCAGTCTTTCAGCGGCATCTTTAAAATCATTGATTACAAATTCCTGCACCTGAGCTACCGGAGTACGAGGCAAAAAAGTCTCGGCAACGGGCATTGGTTTATCTATTAATACTACATCACCAAAATAGTTCCATAGGTAGAAATAGCATAATCCCCTTAAAAATTTAGCTTCGCCAATCAACCGGTTGCGAAGTGTTTCCGTTACCTTATCATTATTTTCAAGACCTGCTATTACATCATTGGCATAAACAATTGGCCGGTACAGGTTAGTATACAAATTTGCTATACCTGTTGCACGGTTAGTATGTTCGTCTTTAGATACAGCCTGGTTGGCAGCTCTACCATGTGTGTAGCTATCTGGCCCTAAGTTGGTAGTAATATTTAGGAACTGATCTGCAAAAGCTTTCTGACTTGCGGCCTGATAAATACCGTTCACCGCTAACTCCGCATTGGCATCATTTTCAAAAACTTTTGAACTTGATATAGCGTCATATGGAGAGGTATTCAGGAAATCTTTATTACATGCGCTACATGTAATAAAGATTAAGAAATATATTGAATGAATTTTAGCTTTCATGATTCTGGATTATTTGATTTGATAGTTAAAAACCAACCTGTAAACCAAAAGAGGCAATTTTACCTAATGGATAAGAGGCATCATCATTCGTAGACCTGGTCATTTCCGGATCCAGGTTTGGCCATTTAGTGGAGGTAAAATAGTTTTCAAGATTACCGAAAACCCTGCATTTACTTAACCCTAAATGCTTTGTAACCGAATTAGGTATAGCATAACCCAGTTGCAACGAACGAACCTTAAAATAGGCTGCGCTGTGCAGGTAGAAATCTGAAACCTGATTATTTACCTGGCTACTGTTGTACACCTTCGGGATATCGGTATTAGTATTCTCTGGCGTCCACATATTCAGATATGAGGTAGGATAAATAAAGTTCCCGGTATTATGCGTAAGCGCATAAACAGAAGAGTTTAAATACTTGTCCCATTTTCCAACCCCATCAAAGAATACGCTAAAGTCAACACCTGCATAATTCAATGTAACACTTCCTCCATATGTATATAATGGCATAGGATTTCCCTTTAACACGCGGTCGTTGCTATCAAATGCTTTATCACCATTGGTATTTTTATAAAGAAAGTCACCCGGTCCCGGTTTAATAGGAGCAAATGTATAGCCCGCTGCAACCAAATCGTCTATTTCCTGCTGAGTCTGAATGATATGGTCTACTTCCCTTACCCAAAATATACCTATTGGTTGTCCTTCCGTCCAGGCGGCAGTATTATTTTGCTCATGACCTTCTATGAAATCGCCTTTATAGCTTAAAATTTTGTTTTTGTTGTAACTAAAATTCAAGTTGGTAGAGATATTTAGTTTTCCGATGCGTTGAGAATAACCGGCTTCCACATTAAATCCGGAGTTTTTAACTTTTGCTGAATTAACGTATGGTGCTGTAATGCCCCCATTAGTGGCTGGGATAGGTATCTTGGCCAATATATGGTCGGTTAATTTATTATAATACTCCAAAGTAAGATCGATATTTTTTAAAACTCGGGTTTCGATGCCAATATTCGTTACTGCCGTCTCCTCCCAGGTGATATCTCCGGCGCCAAAAGCAGAATAATTAAGGGCTGTGGTTGGAATATCATTAAATGGATATTTAACTACATCATAAGTATTCTGCCAATCATAATTACCAATTCCGTTGTTTCCGAGTATACCATAAGAGGCTTTTAGTTTTAAATCTGTTATGACATTATTCAATGGCTTAAAAAAGTCTTCTCTGGAAACCACCCATCCCACTGAAGCTGACGGAAAGACTCCCCATCTTTTGTCATTAGCTTGACTAAACCTTGATGAGCCATCATATCTCATGTTCACCTCAAAAAGATACTTATTATCATAGTCATAATTCAGCCGACCGAAAAAAGAACGCAGAGCGTAGTCATTAGCGTTACCTGTTAAACTGGTGATCTCGCCCGTGGCTGCATTTATCACCGGAATATCATAGCTCAATAAATCTTGACGGGCACCTCCAAAAGTTTCGGTCTTATAATACTCCTGATTAAAACCAGCAAGTGCATGACCGTGATGCTTACCAAAAGCTTTTGTATAATCAGCATACAAGTCAATTATCTTCCTGTTATATTTCTGGAAATTGTTTCTGATTACTTTGGTATCTTGTGAGTTGTCATCCGTTATTATTCCTGTTTTAAAATTCCACAGGTCGACAGGCTCTGAACCACCCCAGGTAAACTGTTGTAAAATATTAGCGGAATAACTTGCAGTAATAGAAAGTCCCGTTAACGGAGTTACTACTCCAAAAATTTTACCCTGAAAACGGTTACCTTTTGTTTCGCCTCGTTGCTGTTGTACCGTTTTTAATGGGTTATTGGTACTCACTTCACCAGGTAACTGCGGAGAACCATAGCGCCCGTCCGGATGTCGCGGCAAAGTAGAGGGGCTACTGGCTCTGAACCACTGAAAGATATCATCAACATCTACAGGCTCAGCTTTTGAAGCAATATAAGTTGCGTTGGTTCCTAAACGTAGCCAGTCGTTAACCTTATATGAAAGATTATTTCTGAAATTTATTCTATCAAAACCGGAGTTGTCTACCATTCCATCGTCCTTATAATAATCCATAGACGTGTAAAAGTTGATTTTATCGGTTCCTCCTCTGGCAGAAATATAATGATCCTGAGTTATATTTCTTTTGATAAGGGCATCCCACCAATTGGTACTTGGATAATTAATTGGATCTGTTTTTATCCCCTCTGTCCATTCAGCAATATCTGCATCGGAGTAAGCTGCGGCCGAGCCAGAATTAATCAGCGTCATATTGATCAGCTTCATATGATCAACAGTATTGTAAGCCCAATCGGGTATCAATGTGGGAGATTTCCATCCTACATAATTATTGTAGGTAAAATCTGTTTTTCCGTTCATGTTGTTACCCGTTTTGGTGGTAATCAATATCACACCATTAGCTGCGCGTGAACCATAAATTGCCGCAGATGCCGCATCTTTTAAGATAGAAATAGAGGCTACATCGTTAGGACTTACGGAATTAGCATCAGCTACCTGACCGTCAATAAGTACTAAAGGGGCAGAGCCAAGATTCAAAGTACCTACACCACGAACAGTAATATTGGCATCGTTATTATCGCGTGGCAAGCCATTGCTTTGCCTCACACTGATACCGGATGCCAATCCGGCTATTGCTGAAGACACATTTGAAATGGCACGGGTATTCATAGATTGCTTATCAAAATTGATCGTAGAAACGGAACCAGTAAGGTTTATTTTCTTTTGGGTTCCATATCCAACTACCACCACATCTTCTAAGCTTTTAACATCTGGTTTTAAAGAAATATTGATGGTGTTTTCGGCATTCACTATTACTTCTTTAGTTTCAAAACCAATGAAACTAAATACCAGCACAGCGGCGTTGTCGGGGACGGTTATGGCATAATTTCCAGATCCGTCTGACATCGTAGCCATTGTACCGTTCTTCACCCGAACACCTACACCCGGCAAAGGTTCACCCTGATCATCCGTGATTTTACCTGAAATCTTACGCTCTAATACAGCCGGCGAAACTTTCTCGGCCTTTCTTGTAATTAAGACAGTTTTGTCCTTAATGGAATAAGATAAGGGCTGTCCAAGAAAACAACGATCTAAGACTCGGGCTAGATCTTCATTATTGATTTTAATCGTTATAGGCTTCATGCCTTCTAATGAAACATTGTTATAGAAAACATTAAAACCAGTTTGCTTAACTATTTGTGTAATAACATCAGATAGTGAAGCATTTTCCACGTTTATGCTAACGTTCTGCGCATATGTAGCTGCCCTTATTTGCATAAAGGTCACTAATAGGAGTATGCAGGTTAGCTTCATCTTTAGGAAAAAATTAGGCAATAGACAACGTCCATTCCTGAAAACTTCAGAAAATATTTTATACATTTGATTGTTGGGTTTATGTGGTTACGTTCCAATTAAATTACCCATTAAAGCATATTGCTGACACACTGGGGCGATGCGAACGCTCTGGTGTGTTTTTTGAGTAATTCCAATTTCAACAGCCTTTCTTTTAAGCTTTTAAGATTAAATTCGGTTTAACTTTACTCTTCATAATTGTTTAGTTATTTGTATTGGTTGTTTTGTATTACAGGTTTGTAAAGTATCTAATCCGGTGTATACATATCAGTCAGATACGATTATTTTCCTCCCTTCTATTTTAAAATTCATATTTCCTACTAATTCTAAGTTGCTTAATATTTCCGAGAGATTTGATCGGCGTGAAAATGCGCCACCCAACCTTTCGATTTTTTGCGTATTACGGTATTCGATATCAACGTCATACCAACGGCTAATGGTCCTCATAATACTTGATACACTCTCATTGTCAAATGTAAAGTACCCCGATTTCCAGGACATTACCTGCTCAGCATTAACTTTCTTAAGCTGAATTGAGCCACTATTATGCGTTATACTGGCTTGATGCCCCGGTGAAAGCATCTTAAATTCGTTTGACATCAAATTGCTCACTAACACACTTCCTTCAAGCAATGTGGTTTTTATATCAGGTTCATCATTATATGCCTTAACATTGAATTTGGTACCCAAAACTTTAACCTCTTGTCCTGCACTAAACACCTTAAATGGCTTTGTTTTATTATGGCTTACCTCAAAATATGCTTCACCCAATAACTCTACTCTCCGCTCATTTCCGTCAAACCTTATAGGAAACCGCAACGACGAGGCGGCATTAAGCCATACTTTGGTTGAATCTGGTAAAACGATCTGATATTGACCACCTCTTGGTGTCTTAATACTATTATATGAGAGCTTACCATTAGACTCAGCCGAACCAGCAACTGAATAAATCAGTTCTCCATTATCTGCTTTGCTGATAATGATTCCAGATTCTTTTGCCAATTGTCCGCTTCCAACGGAATCAAGAAAAATCTGTGATCCATCATCCAATATCAGAACGGCGCGGTCTTTACCAGGTGCAATGTCTTTAGCAAGTAACTCGTTTCTCTGTTCGCTTTCTTTTCTTTGGTTATAATTATAGAAAAGGAAACCAATAGACATCATAAGTACTATACTTGCAGCTACCTTATAAAAGGTTTTCATCGCTATTCGCTTTCTATTATCCTTTGCTAATTTTTCTTTAAAGGCATCTAGCAGTTCCTGTTCTAATTGCTCCTTACCAGTAGTGTTCAATAATTTGGAAAAGCCTTCTCTTCCATAATTTAGAGAATGAAACCAGTTATCCAGCTCTACCCGTTCGTCCTCATTGAGCAGGTCGGCATGAAATTGTTTCAAAAGATATCCAAGTCTCTCGTTATTCATTAAAGATGTCTTTTAATTATTCTTCTAATATAATTTTTTTAGGAGCTTTTTAATAACAAGACGTAATAAAATTAGCTTTCCGTTATTGTGCTACAATTTTTTTTTAATTAAGTTTGTTTTGATCACCAATCCTAAATTATAGTGAATAGACAGAAAGAACTTAGTGACCTCGAACTTATTTTGCTTTGGCAAGATGGTCATGAATATGCTTTCGACCTTATTCATCGAAGGTATTCCGTAAAATTATTGAGTATTGCTATGCACAAGACTGGCGACGAAGATGCTGCTAAAGAAATCGTTCAGGATGTATTTGTTGTGCTGTTTAAAAACAAAGCTTCATGTGACAAGATATCTTCGCTGTTCGCTTATTTATATGTCATCCTGAAAAATCGCATACTTGATTGGCATAGGCATAATGTAGTACATAATAAATATGTTGCCTACACAACTTCAACAGCTGTGGAAGCTGATTTCTCTACCCAGCATTGGATAGAAACTCGCGAACTTGAAAAACAGCTGAATGCTGAGATTGAAAAATTGCCCCCTCAGTGTCGAACTGTTTTTAAATTAAGCCGGCAAGAACACTGTTCTAATAAAGAAATTGCTGCACAATTATCGATCTCTGAGAACACCGTTGAACAGCATATGCGAAAAGCTTTACGGATCCTTAGAACCAGTTTAATTCATTATAAAAAAATAATAATTTTTATTATCCTGAATGCTCTGTCTTAAATTATTGTCTTCTTTCTTTTAAAAAGGGCCGAATAATTTTTATAACTTTTTAAAACGCTAAACGATTCAACTACCGGTCGTCCGAAATAAGAAGGCAATCTTTCTTCAAATAGCTGAGATAAACAGGCAAAATGTAAGTGCGTACTATAATAAGCCTTTATCTTGTCTAACCCTGTTAAGTTACATATTTCACTTCTTTATTAATATCCGACAATTTTTCATGAAAAATAATTTAATTCCATCTGACAGAATATAGTTGCATCCGCTCTGCCTGAGATGTTATAAAGGGAAGCGCATTTTTCTGAGTAATGATCTTTTAGAAAACAACAAAAAACAACATACTCGACTGCTTCCAATTTTCTACTTTTAACTTTTTACTTTCATACCATAAGTACCCCCAATAACTGTAGTTAACGTATAAATAAAAGAAAGTTAAAATAGTGATTTTATAGAGCTATACCTCTATGAACCCTCTATAAACCCTCTATTATCTCACTAATATCTCTCTGCTATAAATAAGTTGTACCGGTTTAATGAGCCCTCTATCTGCCCGGAGATGTTTTGAAAAGGAAGTGCTTCCTTCTGGTTATGATCTTTCAGAAAAAAAACAATAACACCCGACCGCTTTCTACTTTCTCAGTGCTAAATGTTAGGCATTCCTCGACTCCCCGAAAGCTTTCGGAATCACTCAAAATGATCAGGAAACGGATTTGTATCTATAGGGTGGGGCAAAGTCGAGACAAGTGATTATTAAATAAAAAAAGAAGCTCAGGACTTGAAAACAGAGAACAAGTTTTAATAAAATTATTAAATGGAATTACAAACTCCTGTTTACTAAGCAATCCGGAGTGTCGCTTCCGCTAAACACTCCGGACAGTTGAGTTAATTATATAGTACCATTTTCCAACGCATCCCCAATACTTAACCAAGAGCATCAAAAATTGAAATACCAATACGTCTATAAGCATAGCTCCAAGTCTACTGCTATAAGATGCATAATTAAATTCTTCTTTCGTTGGTCTCGGTTGGATGATTCTTCTACTTCCCCTATTACTTAGATATTTAATAAAAGCATCTTCATTGATTTGAATAGCATTTACAAGCATCCTTTAACGATAAAATTTAAGACTCCATTTTTTATAATCTCTAATCAATCATAAGTCTCACCAATATGGTTGTTGGTATATGGCACCACTTCATACGCTGTATTGCTGGTTTTGTAGGGAGGTAACATTACCTGCGATCCGTTTTGCCCCGACACATATACCTCTCCGGTAACCGGAGAAACGGATAAACCATTTACAGATCCCTGGGAAATATATTTACTGATGTTCATCCAGGTGGCACCACCATCTATACTACGGAAGAAGGTATAGCCTGTATTTGCTCTTTGGTTTAGTGCATATAATACCTGAGGATACCTTGGGTCTATGGCCAAACGATTAAGAAAAAAGTTGTCCTGATTTTTGTCGGTTACTTTTATTTCAACGGATTTCACTGGCATCTTGTGAAGATCCCATTTAGTAAAATGGCCGGAAGCACTGCTGGTATACACCATGTCCGGATTCAGCGGATCCACCCGGAAGATGAACATTTCATTGGGGCCGGGGAAAGTGAGATCCCAGGTTGCTTCGATAACAAGCTCCCATGAATCGCCTCTGTCTTTGGACCTCCATACTTTCTTTTTCGAGGCATCTATATCCATAGCGTAAAGTACTCTTCCATTGGAGCGGGACACACCGCAAATCACTGCCCCCTGGGGCAGGTTTGGAAGTTCGGTCCATGTAAGGCCCGCATCCGAAGAACGTTCGCGCCACTGGTAACAATAGTTCGGATCCTGAAGATCAAATGCCACCACCCAACGCGACTGATTAGAATCGCACACTACCGTCCAGGTTTTTCCGTTATCTGCCGACCGAACCAGTTTTCCGTTAGCACCCGATCCGGCACTCGCTAAAATAATGGGCAAGGTTGGATGTAATGCTCCTCCGGTGACCGACTTCCACGTTAAATTCAGATTTTTTGGTTCTATTGTATTATTATAAAACCACCTGCCACGCGAATCGGTATAAGCAGTTCCCCTATCAATCATAAAATAGCAAAATCTGTTCGGGTTTTTAGGGTCAAACATCTGTTCAGAATTAATTCCGGTATGTTGCGTTCCATTGAATCCATTATCCGAAGGATACCAGGTTTTACCACCATCTTCAGAACGAAAATTTTTGGATTTAGAGTGAATAAATACCTTGTTTGGGTCACGCGGATCTGGCAAAACATAGGCAAATTGTCCACCGAGTTTATGTGTCCAGGCATTATAATCATATCCGGCTCTATAAATTACCGTATCGGGTTCATACCAGCTTTTTCCTCCATTATCTGTTATCCTCAGCTGATAGCCTCCTTTTTCAACCGGAACTGCAAATATTTTATCAGGAAACTTTTCATTAACAAAACAATAATTCACTTTGTCCCAATCATAAATCAAATTCCAGCTTTTCCCCGAATTAACAGACTTATAAACTCCTTTCTGAGACACTGCCAGAACAAGTGTTTTACCGTCTGCAGATTGATATAGACTTCCCCAAATATCACCGTCGGGCAGACCGTTATTGCCGCTTATCTTTGTTACAATACCATTGGGGTTAGTCGCTTCTTCAAGCTTAAACAAACCTCCATTACCGTATATGTATACGCAATCAGCATTAGATACATGTACCTTTATTCCTCTTATTGTACTACCAAATAACGATGCCGGAAGTTTACGTATCTCGGACCAGGTTAACCCTCCATCTTTTGAAAAAAGTAACCCGTCGTCTGCCCGTAGCGTTTTATTTCCTTTCTCTGCCCGATATTCGCCAAACGCGGCATACCAAAGTTTTGTTAGCCCTTGTTTATTGTCTTTTGAACCGGGCGCATAGGCGATTAATTTTGTATTGCTTCGCACCTCGCCCAATACTGTTCGTGAAGCAGTTTTCTTCCACGATACCCCTCCGTTTTCAGAAAGGTAAATACCCTGGTTAGGCTGGTTTACCTGATCATAATGACGACATTGAACCGCAGCAATTACTCTGTTCTTGTCTAAAGGATCTACTTCTATTGAAATAACAAAGGGGGACAATAGCCCTTCATTAGCAATAGTGAACCAATTTTTGCCAAAATCTCTTGACACCCATACATTATCCACATCCTGCCCCATATAAATACGATCGGGATCAGATTCACAATAAGCCAGGCTCAGCATATGCTGGGTATGATCGCCCGGAGTGGTACTACCCGATTCCCATTCTTCCCAATTAACCAAAGGCAATGGTTTGAGCTGTGGGCGATCCTGCTTAATAAACTTATTACTGTTATCTCCGGATATTTGCTGACAAATTGCCGTGAAAGGCAAAGCCAAAAATAACATAGGTAATAGATTGACTTTTTTCACTTGATAATAGGTTTAGATATTAAAATTTTGACTAATTATGACATATAGAATTTGGAGCATAGCTCATGTTGCCACCCACAACAAAATAATAGCAATAGCAGCCACGCTTTTAAGAATATCTTTTAGCGTAGCCGCTAAATACTACGACCTTTTATTTTAACCAGGTATTCCCCTAGTTGTTAAGGTTTATATGCAGGTGTGAACTCTTGAAAATACACACCCTTATCTCTAAATACCAAAGTATCTTTTGCTATATTCAGATAAGTTCCGTCATCTACAGTATAGTCTAAATAAATAGCGTTTCTTGGCTTACCTCCCCATGATTCGGCATCTTTAACAAACTTTGCTGTGCCAGTTACGGGGAAGTTAGAAGACGGATCTGCAGTGATCTGTCCGACACCTTGCGTATTAAATGCAATTCGCATAGTAAAATTGCCCGGACTTGTCCCCGAGCTTCTGGCAACTTCTTTTGTATAAGTAACTGTATTTCCGGATACTGTACTTACACCAATCAGGCGATCGGTTTCGACATCTAAGCTCCTATAAACAACCGTATTAATTCCTGAACCTGCTTTCTCATCCTGAATGGACTTTCCTCTTACCAGATAATTACCATGATATTCATTTACATAGTTTATACCAAAAAGTGTATAATTTTTAGGAGCTATTTCCCAATCTCCATTGATTCTATAGTCAGGATTAGCTACCGCTGCTTTTCCAAAAAGTACAGAATCGGTAGTTGATTTAGTTATCCTAACCGGGATTACATAAACAGCTCCTGTGGGTCCCACAGCATTAGGATCATTTAAAAACTCTGGCGTAAGCTGGACATACACACTTCCGGATAGTTTTCCTTTTGGAATAACGATTTGAGAATTATTACTTAGCGTATAATATTGCGATGGTAAAGGCAATATCTGCTTATTACCAATATACATATTTTGAACCAGGGATTCATCCACAACAAAATCAACCACTCTATCCTGCTTGTTTTCATAAACGCCTCCCATAGTTGCCGATATAGCAAACTTCAGATTATTATCATTTTCATTGTCAAAATAATAATCTCCCAGAACCAGTGTTCTTACGGGATATTGATAAGGAAAATAAGTGGTTGTATATTTAAAATCCGGAAAGTCTACCTCCTCATTTTTGCAGGACACAATCACTGTTAACAATAAGGTTGCAAACACCAGCTGCATTAACATTTTTTTCATGTTTGTCATTATTTTATTCCTTTTAATGTTAGTCTTACCAGCCAATATTTTGGATAAGAAGGTCGTTTTTAGTTATCTCTGTTTTTGGAATTGGACCATAGTAGGCATCAGGCAACTTAAATATCCGGGGTTCTACATTTATATCGGTAAATACGTTATTGTTTATGGATACCCCTTTAACTGTGCCGGTAATGGCATCATCCAGTTGCCACCTTCTGATATCCCAAAAACGATGATCTTCAAAGGACAATTCAAGTCTTCGTTCGTTCCTAATCAGGTCTCGCATAGCTTCTTTAGTACTAATGGAAGTCAGATAATTATCTGGCTGAGTGATGCCAGCCCTTTTGCGGATCTGTGCGATAACACTTCTGGCCGTAAAACCGTTGCCCTGCGGGTCTCCGTCTGGCCCCCACGATTCGTTAGCTGCCTCTGCATAGCAAAGAAAGAGGTCTGTATACCTTAGTAAGGTATAAAAATGCCGACTGGTAGAATTTACAGTGGGAGAAAGATTTACCTCGGTACGTAACAATTTTTTGAGATAAAATCCGGTTCTCGTAGAGAACTCGCTTTTATTCAGTCCGTCTAAAGTAGAACTATTAATGGTGGTATTAATCGCAGGGGTTCCTGCTCGTACAACAGAACCATTAGTTACGATGAAATAACCTAATCTTGGATCTCTGTTAACGTATGGATTGCTTTCCACATATCCGCTAGACGAATGCGTAATAGGATATCCGTTTTTCATAGGGAAAGCTTCAACTAAATTCTGCGTTGGATTTACCCTTCCGTTCCCAAAGAGAGAAGGAGGATAATTTCCTTTTTCACGGGTATTATTGCTTGCAAAATTGGTACGCCAAAGTATTTCCGGATTATTAACATCATCGTCTTTATCATAAAACAGGAGACCGTCGGCAGGCAGAGCTCCGGCGCCCCCTAAATTTTTCAAAATAGAGGCTGCCAATCCAGCTGCTTTAACAATTTTCGCGGTATTGTAACTTCCTCCATTAAATGCAGGGCTGGCATCTAAGAGTGCCGCTTTGGCTTTTAAGGCTGACACTATTTTTCCTTGTATTCGTCCTTGATTCTGACTTCCAAACACCCGTATGTAATTATCACTTTGATAATTATTATTCCAGGTATCCGGCAACAATTCCATAGCCTTATCAAAATCAGCATATATTTGATCCATTACAGCGCTAAAAGTTGCACGGGGGAATCGATAGTTGTCTGTTACTGTTACAGGTGCTGTAAGCAGCGGTACTCCTAATAATTCTCCGTTAACCGCTTTCCCTCCATATCGGGTAAGCAACTGAAGATAAAAATATCCTCTAAGCGCATAGGCCTCTCCGCTATTTTTCTTGATAAATAACTGGTTCCTTTCCGGATCCTGCGTACTCCATTGGACACTATTGACTATGGAAAGCAAATAATTAATGTGGAAAATAGCTTCGTATGCATTATTCCAACCTCCAACCGGAGCGGGAGAGTACAATGCCGACCATTCACCGGTAGCTACTCTTTTTAATGCATTGCCATTGGCATTATTTACTGCATCATCCGTTGCGCATTCGGTAAAATCATATTCTGTCGGAAGATTTTTGTAAGCGCTCATCAGGAAACCTTCTGCAAAAGCTGGTGTTTGCAATACATAATCAAGTTCCTGTTGATTACTCTTTCCGGGATCCAGTAAATTTTCATCCTGGCAACCCGTTATCATTAAAACCAAAAATAATGGCAAAATAATTTTCTTCATTTTAAATGTATTTAAAACTTTACTTTCAATCCCAATAAAAAATTGCGATAACTTGGTTCGCCTCCTATTACCAATTGCCTTTTTTGTGCATCAGCAGAGATTCTTAACAGGTTCTCTCCACGCAAGAACACACCTACTTCTTTAGAAAACAGCGCTGGCAAATTATAATTCAACTGTACCCGCTCTAGTCTCAGGAAATCATTTTTATATAGCCAAAAAGTAGAATTCCGGTAGTTATTAGTGTTGTTACCGTAAGATAAGCGCGGATAGGTAGCTGTTTCTTTAGTTGCTTCAGTCCAGCTGTTCAATACTTCTAACGAGTATCTGTCTTCCCCCTGCATCCAGTAATAATTATCATTGTAATAGGAGTAACCGCCGTACCTTGCAGTTGCCATGGCAAAAAGGCTTAAGTTTTTATATCTGCCCAATAATGATAGCCCAAAAGACATACGAGCCTGAGAATTACCAATTTCTACCATATCTTCCTCATTGATTACCCCATCGTTATTTTGGTCCTTATATCTAATATCTCCCGGCTTTACCGCAGTAAACGCTTGCTGAGGACTATTCTGAATGGTTTCCCAGCTGTCAAATAATCCCAATGCTTCCAAACCGAACATAGCATCATCCGACGTTCCCTGCCGGTTTAAATATGGCTGAGACTGCAGCTCGTCTACTTTAGTTCTTTCTGAAGTAGAGTACAGTACATTTGCCCCTATTTCAAACCCGGCTTTCTTACTATTTACCAGTTTCCACACCAGACCTGCTTCCCAACCTTTGTAGTCGGTTTCGTTATAGTTTTCGTAAGGTATGTTGTTGGCCACGTAATTAGGGTAAGTGCTTCTTTGTACAACGAGACCTGTTCGTTTTGTAAGAAATGCATTGGCGGTAAAGTAAAGCGCCTGATTAAAAAAATATCCTTCTAAACCAAAATTAAAACTTTTTGATTTTTGAAAAGTAAGACCTTCATTTGCTGCATGGATTAAAGTGCGTGTAGCAAGTGAACGTTGACCATCATCCCAACTAAATGATCCATTATAATTACCAAATGTTTGCGAATACAGCGTATAATCATTACCGGAAGGTTCAAAATTAATAATGCCTGCCGATGCTCTTAATTTTAAGTAATCAACTCCTTTTAAACCGGAAAGAAAATCTTCGTCACTAATTACCCAGGCAAGGCCGAGAGAAGGAGAAAATCCACCTTTATGTCCTTTGGAGAATTTATAACCATTTACATAAGCACCGCTAAAATCAGCAAGATACTTCCCTGCATAATTATAGGTAATACGCAAACCCAAATGGGCATTTTTTTGAGGAATGAGAAGATCTTCTTGTCGTAATTGTGTAAAGAAACCCAGCAAAGTAGCGGATAAGTTTTGTTTGCTGTCCAGTTTTCGATTATAATCAAAAGCAGCATACACGTTACTTCTGCGCTGAAAATACGCTCCGCTTGCGGTTTGTGTACCATTTCGGAGGTCAGCTCCGATCTTTGTCAAGGAAGAAATAGAATCTTGGGTCCATACCGGTTCATACACCGCATATGTATTATTAACTCCTTGCTGAAAACTATTGAAAAAATCGAAGCTTACGGCAGTGTTAAAATTCAGCCCTTTCACAAACTTATTGAGATCAACAGTTACCCCCTGCGTATATTGTAATGAACGATCGATATTGCTTGAGTAACTCCCGAAAGACTGGTTGCCGTATACGTTATCTTTATAAAGTGAAGTTCCCCCTAAAATATATTTACCGTCTACCTTAAAGGCATTCTCAAGTGAGCTCCCGTCGTCTATTGTCATATCGTGGGCCATCAACGAAAGTGGCAACAATTGCGCATACCGATAAGGCTGCATTGTTGAAGCCATATTCCAAAAATTCCCTATGGGATCTTTATTAACATTAAAGACCATTGCAACTCCTACATAGGATCTGATAAAACTATTAATGTTGATGTCGACATTACTGCGCACATTAAACTTATTATAGCTTGCCTTTGCAGCATCACCTATTTTATACAGTGCCCCCCTACCGGTCCAGCCTAAAGTTGAATAATAGCGTGTTGTTTTATTCCCACCAGAAAACTGAACAGCAACCTTACTCTGGTTTAGAAAACTTTTAAGGTACTCATCCGAGTATAAATCCACGTCCGGATACTTATAGGGATTTTCTGCGGAGGCATAATTATCTATTGTTTCTTGTGAGAATGGGGGCGCCAAATCGTCATTAATAGCCGCCTGATTCCGATATTTCATATACTCGACAGAACCAAGGTACTTTGGCAGTGCTATCGGCGAAGCCAGACCAAATTCTGCAATCACGTTCAGGTTTTTATCTGCTCCTCCTCTTTTCGTAGTAATCTGCACAATTCCATTGGCAGCTAAAGCGCCATACAAAGCAGTCGAATTGGCATCTTTCAATACGGTAATCTGATCTACTTCTTCAATATTAATATCAGAGATATCACGAGGAAGTCCATCTATAAGAAATAAAGGAGCACCTATTCCCCTGATATTATTGGCTCCCAGCATACCTGGCACTCTTCCATTTATACCACCTGATATATTTCTAACATTATCATACTCAAAAAATTCGGAGGGGTTCAGGGTATAACTGGCTCCAACAGTTTCCCCTTTTTTTACTTCACCAAAGAGAACCGGAATTCGGTCGCTATCTTCCATTAGAAAACGAGTAGGTACAAGAACTACTTTTTCCGGCACACTTTGCACCGGTAGATCCATATTTTTAAAATTCTTATGCTTGATTTGCAAGATGTCATCTTTCTTCGCCTGAACTGAAAAAAAGCCGTTACGATCGGTAGTTCCAAGAACAACGCCCTTTTCATTCAGGATATCTATACCTTCTAAAGCCTTGCCAGACTCATCTGTTACAATCGCGGACACGATGTCTTTATTTTGTGCAGATACGAGATATGGAATAGAAAAAAAGATAAAGTTGAAAAGCAGCAACAATATATATTTTTTGTTCATTTTTTACTATTTACTGGTTTAACAATTACCATCCCGGATTTTGACCAAATTCAGGATACAATGAGGCCTCTTCTCTTGTAAAAGGAAGCCAATAGTGTTTTGCCGGATCAAAAAGTATTTCGGCCAACTGTACTGGTTTAAAATAGGTATGTGCCTGATCGTATTCGAGACCCGTTTTGGTTCTGTTTTCGGACAGATGTGCAATATACCAACGTCGGTAATCGAACCATTGATGGCCCTCCAAACAGGTTTCTACTCCGATTTCGTTTCGGATAATATTCCGGAACACTTCGCCGGACATTAAAAATCTTGTATCAACTTCGGGAACTCCTGCTCTGGAACGTACAAAATTCACTGCACCTTCTGCTGTCATGATACCTGTGGGCGATTTACCATTAGGTCCTCCATAACCTTCGTTCGCTGCTTCAGCATACATTAAATAAGCATGTGCCAAGCGCATATAAGGCACCATGAAAACATAGTTACCACCCCACTTATTATCTTTATTATTAGCCCCTTTTCCTAAAAACTTCTTTTGTCCGAATCCTGTTGTCGCATTAATCCGATGTTTGCCATTTACATAAAACTGTGCATAGGTATCTGCTGGAAAATTTGTTGTATAATGTATAATCTTCTCTCCGTCTAAAACTAAAGAATAATAAAAACGAGGATCTCTATTGTCCCATGGTTTGTTAGGATTATATCCGGAACCAGAGGCGGCAATAGGTAGACCGTTAGACATACCAAATTTATTAACCAGCTCTAATGTAGGAGGAGTATAACCAGCAACGGTACCTCCAAGTGCGTTTAACAAATGTTCGCCATATTGTTGCCGACTACCCTGATAGTAAGGATGCCCCCATACCCACTCTTTTCCAATAAGGTTCTCACCGGCGGTCATTGTCCAAAAATTTTGGTAATAATTCTCCCAGCTATGCAATCCGTAATACCCTTCATTGGCCAGCTTCAAAAGCTCATTAAAAGCATCAGCCGATTTTTTAGCCAGTTCCTTGTTATAAGATGTGTAATCCCCCGTTTCCATTCCATTCATTAAGGGGCTCGCAGCATACAACCAGTTTTTCCCTAAATAACCGTAAGCTGCGCCTTTAGTAACACGCCCTGCACTTGTTCCTATGCCTAAGCTTTGGCCTATTACTGTTTCGTCCCAGGATTTAGGAAGCAGTTCAGCCGCGCGTTCAAGATCTTCAGCAATCCTTTCGGCCGTTTGCAGATAGGATAAACGGGGCCAATCCAACTTATCTTCTGGCGAAAGCACTTTATCTATGTAAGGTATTCCGCCCCAACAGGTTAAAATATTAAAATGAAAAAAAGCCCGAAAAAAATAAGCCTGACCCAGTATTAGATTTCTTTCTTCCTGAGTACCCTGCATCATATCTATATTTTGAATTGCGATATTCGCCTTCCGGATACCTTGCCAACCATTTATCCAAAAGCCGTTTCTGCGGTTTGCAGCGTTATTCTCTGCACCTTGATTATTTACCCTGGGGTTGTCCGATCCATTAAAAAAAGTGTAGGTATTATTCGTCCATTTCCAATAATCTCCACGTTGAAACCAATACGACATGGTTTGCGCAAGCGTACCATATACATCATTTGAATAATTCCAGTTCGACACATTATATCTTGATCGTGTAACGTCTGGTATAGACTGGTACATGTCTTCTACAAAACCCTGATAGCGCGAAAAAGTACCAAACACTTCCTTATCAGTTATTTCTGCCTGAGGTGATTGTTCGAGGTATTTTTTGCAAGAGAAAAGCAAAAAAGACAAGGCTGAGCACACAACAAGATGACTATATTTGAAAAATCTATTGTTCATTGTCTTATTTCTTATATTAAAACTTAACATTTACCCCGAAGTTGAAGTGCCTTACGAGGGGATAACTGGTGGGAGAAGATGCTCCTTCCCTATCGTTAATCATTTTACTCCATAAAAACAGGTTGTTGCCATTAGCAAAAAGGCGCAGTGAGTTTACACCAATATATTTTAAACTGGCTTTGCTAAACGTGTATCCTATCTCGGCTGTTTTTAGACGTAGATATGATCCGTCTTCATAACCAAAGTGACCTAGCGATTGCGCTCCGGGGAGAAATACAGTCATTGCTCTGTATTTGGCGTCAACATTATCAGGTGCCCAGGAATTATTAGCAAATTCTGCCAGCACCGGCCCGGTTTGAGCTAAATTTCCAAAGGGATATAGTCCGGATCCATATTGCCCGGTAACATTATAAATACCATAAAACTGCACCCAAAGATTGAACCCTTTGTATTCACCACCTACAGTAAATCCATAAGTATGTTGCGGGCGATCCCGGGGATATGAATACGGAGCAGCATCACTGGCGTCAATAGTGCCGTCGCCATTAAAATCAAGAATACGATATTCGCCCGGGAGCCGAGCAGTATTTCCCGTAGCAAACCCTGTGGCAGAATACACATCATCCCAGTTATTAGTATAACCAGCGCCAATCTGAGTTACTACCTGATTGATTTGATACCCCTCATGCTTTTGATAGTTCGGCAACAACGGAGCATCTTCCATATAGAGAATTTTATCAACTGCCCCGGTATGTGTTAGATTCAAGAAAGCGTTTAGGTGTTTACCAAATCTATTTTTAAGCGACACAGCCAATTCATATCCTTTTCCTTTAGTTCTGCCTAAATTTGCAGCTACGGCACTTTGCCCAAAATAACTTGAAATGGTCCTCATGTTGGCAGACATGAAAATATCTTTACGGTTTTCTGTAAACAGTTCTAATCCTACATCAATCCTATTTTTAAAAGCGCTGACTTCTATACCAAGATTTTGCTTTTGTGCTGTTTCCCATCTTAAAAAAGGATTTCCGACACCAGCTTCATAATACTGTACAAACGGGCTTGTTGTTCGGCTCAAATAACCAAAGTTAGTCCTGTCTGCATCTCGCGCCCAATTAGTCTGATAAGCCCATCGGGGTGAACTAAACTCGTCGTTACCAATTTTACCGATAGAATAACGAAACTTCAGGTTATTCAACCACTTAACATTTTGCATAAATTTTTCCTGCGTAACCACCCATCCCACTGCCACAGAGGGAAAAAAACCGAAACGGTATTCTGAAGAGAATTTTTCAGAACCATTATAGGCAAAATTTGTTTCAAAAAGGTAACGGGTATCAAAGTTATAAGTCGCACGCCCTACCCAGTCTTCGCGATATCTCGGAAACATATTTCCGTTAGCATATACCTCTCTGTTAAACAATGCAAGCGCACCTACTTCATGCTTTTTAAATGTGCGTCCGTAATTCAATTGAGCCTGATAGAACATCTTCCTGAATACTGAACCGCCACTTGACTCAGCAGTATAAGACGGTACTCCCTTAGACCAGTCATAGTCGTGATCAGAGGCCTGGTTAAATATATACCCCTGCATATAATCCTCTAACCTGTATCCGTCCTTCACATAGAAATTACCATTTTCATCAATATAACTTCCATTTACTGAGTATAATATATTTATAGCAGCCGGATCTATATACAAGGACCTCGACTGATTGCCATCGTTTATATCGCTGGTTGTTTGAAAAATATTATCATAAGAAAAAAGCAGGCCGGCAGACAGGCCTTTGGTAATAAAATTAAGCTTTTGGTCGAGTTTAAAATCTGTACTGATACTGGTTTCTCTATTTGAACGCACACCGTTACTGTTAGCTCTTGCAAAAGGATTAGGATTATTGGATAACTGCGGATTGTAACCGTAAGACCCGTCATAAGACAACATAGGATACATATCGGGAGAAAAAGCTGAGAATGCTCCAAATATTTTATCATCAGATACTGAAAGACCGGATCCGTTTCTTTTATTACCAACATATCCTGCCAAATTAACAGAAAATACTGTGCTTTTAGTGGCATTAAGATCTAAATTAGTACGGAAGTTAAGGCGTTCATACGAATTCTGAGCTTTATATCCGCGATTCATCGGATCCGCATCTGTTTTAATCACATCGTCATCGAAGGTGTAGGCAACAGAAGCAAAATATTTTGCGAAGTCTGTTCCTCCGGAAACGTTTACATTAGAACGATAAGAAACCGGAAGCTTTTTCAGCATCTCTTTTTCCCAGTCTACATCCGGAAAAAGATATTGCAAACCATTTGCCTGCGGTTGCTTATAATACTGAAGCATCCTATAGGGCAGATAACTATCCCAGTTTTGAGCGGTTGGCCGATTGAGTTGGTATTCTATGGCCTGATTCCGGAATTCAAACTGATCATATGAGTTAAGTTTATCCGCTATCCTTGATACAGTTTTAGTAGTCGCATTTGCATTGAAACTAATAACGGGTTTACCGATTTTACCCCGCTTAGTGGTAATCAGGATAACACCCTGAGCTCCTTTCACCCCAAATACTGAGGTTGATGAGGCATCTTTTAACACGGAAACATTTTCCACCTCGCTCATGTCAATATCACCCATCTTCCGCTCCACACCATCCACCAGAATAAGAGGTTGCGAATTATTCCATGTTCCCATACTACGGATAAAAATTTGAGGGTCCTCTCTTCCCGGCTCGCCACTATTTTGCACTATAGTAACGCCAGGCAGTTGTCCGGTAAGAGCAAGCCCGATATTAGTTAAACCACCAGTACGCTCCAGATCCTCTCCTTTTACCTGGACAATCGAACCCACCACACTAGCCTTTTTTTGCTGACCGTACCCCACAACAACTACTTCGTTGAGCCCGCTTACCTGCGGCTGCAGCGAAATATTTATTTCAATTTTTCCGTTTACCGGAACTTCTTGTATTTCAAAGCCAATAAAGCTAAACACAAGAACTGCAGCATTATCAGAAACGGGTATCCGATAATTTCCATCTACATCAGAAATCGTAACAGAAGTACCGTTTTTGACGCGAATACTTACACCAGGCAAAGGCTCGCCTTTTTCATCTGTCACCTTTCCGGAAACATCTATCCTTTTGATTTCGGAAACAGATTTTTCCGGTTTTCTTGTAATTAATATAGTCTTATTTTTAATGCTGTATTGCAAAGGTTGTCCGGCAAAACACTGGTCCAGTACATACTTCAGATCTTTATTTTTAACAGCAATTGTAATTGACTTTACATCTTTTATTGATACATTATTGTAAAAAAAATTAAAACCGGTCTGCTTTAATATTTCCGTTAAGACCTCGGATAAAGATGCGTTTTCGGCTGTCAAACTAACATTCTGTGCATAGGTAGCCGCTCTAATCTGTAAGAAAGTCGTCAACAATAAGACACAGGTGACTTTCATCTTTAGGACAAAATTTGGTAATAGACAGGTTCTCTTCCTGAAAACTCCAATAAATAATTTATACATTTGGTTTGGGTATGAGGTTTACCATTAATTAATTGATTACCCGATACAGCATATTTTTGCTGACAAATTGGGGGCGGTACGAACGCTCCCTTTTTTTTGGATAATTATAATTGATTAACCCTTAGATTAATGACATAGGGACAGTCTTAGTTGCCAGTTATCGTATGCATTTTTTATTTGATTAATGATGAACCAGATAAAAAATGCAGTTCGAAACCAGACGATATATATAGCTTAGCAGTATTAGTTAATCAGATAAATCAACCTCCTTTCAATTTTAAAAATGAATATATATTAGTTATATAGAAACCAAATGATCATGCCGCTTATCTGGCTATTGCTGATTTCTTGCAGCTGTTTACTTGAGTCAGCAATACATACTTAAGTCGACTATTATTCATTCAGATACATTTAATTTGGCTTAATACGTTGGTTACGTTTCTATACTTTTTCGCTCTTTTAAAATAAAGACGTCCCAAAAGTTCCTTACCGTTATTTCAAGAAGATATTTTTTTTCAAATCTTACTCTACCACTTTTTTTTAGCTATAAAAACAGTGAACTAAACCGGCAGTAAACTTATACACTGATAAACATAAAACATTAGGAAACAATTTCAACTTTTAGCAAGGTGACAAAATTGCCGAGATATTAACAGCACCTCTGTAATTCTACTATTATGCTTCTCAACCACTTTCACCAACAGCTTTACTTTATTAAATTGTTATACAAGTTTAGTATTAATATAAGTTGGGGATAAAAACATTGGAATCAACCTGTTTATGACTTTTTCTCCATTGTCCGAGGGGAATTTCCTTTGTCCCGAAGAGATTCCTTGGAAAGAAGAAGAACTTTCTTAAACAACTTGTCCGATGGCAATCAGGAGTTTGAAGGGGGTAGCTAAGAACCAGAATCTGTTATCCCGAACCGACGTTATTTAGAAAATGTTCACTATAAACCGATGTAAATACGTTTCTATTAAACACTTTTCGAAAAAAACACTCGGTAGTAACGGAAAAAACAACCGGAAACGTCTTAAGATTAATCCATTAACCAATTATAAGATCACCACCATGTCGAAAAGTATTGGGATGCATACGATTTCATGACAACATTTTTTTAGAATGATTATGCTTATAACAAAGAAATCCGGGAAACGCTCAAGTTGTACTGCTGTATAAAATATTGTTCGGGAAACTAACAAACAATTAAAATAAATACAATGATTATGAAAAAACAATTACTTTCCTTATTTGTCGCAACGGCGCTCTTTTATAACACCAAAGCGCAAGTTATTTTCAGCCAGAATTTTAACGACCAAACTTTAGAGAGCGTTGTTGGAACACCACCCAATGCGCAACAATTTGATGGGCTAGGCTCAGCCTCAAGCGGAACAAACACTGCTACCGTATCGATAGAAAACGATAAACTTAAAATATACAGAACCGAAAGTGGTAGCTCAAAAGGTATTGCTTATGTTGCAAGAACTACTGATTTAGTACCACCTACACAGTTTTTTAAGATAGAGTTTAAGTTAGATGTTTCAGCTAGTACCGCTCCAAATACTGGCAAAGAGGGTGCTGTACAGTTGCTTTTTGGAAATAGTTTCACAAATAACTCGGCCAATAACACCGGAGACGCAATATTAAATGGAATGATTGGAATAAATACGGTAGTTGGTAGCGGGTTTAAAATAAGAGATATAACCGGAGCCAAAAATTTTGGAACCATATTTACCGGCGAGCAACCTGTAACCATATTTTACAATGCAACTTCAGCAGATCAAACATATATGCGTTTAGATAATGCTGAAAGCGCAACCATTGGAGCAGGAACCTGGACAGCCTGGGTAGGCACCACACAGGTATTATTTACGGAAGGAGGAGTAGATATGCCTAACAGAGCTGTTAAAAATCCTGAGGTTAACATCAATAACTTTAAAATTTATAATGCCCAGGGTGTTGATGCAACCTTTCTCTTTGACGACTTTACAATCACATCGCTCGCATTAACAACCACACCAGTGTCTTTAAAATTTTTTGACGGAAAATGGGAGGAAAATTTTGTCCGCTTAAATTGGCAAACAGTTTCAGAACAAAACAATTCGCACTTTGAAATTTTGCGATCTGCAAATGGTAAAGATTTCACCTTATGTGGTGCAATTAGTGGACACGGTAACACACAAACTATACATAATTACAGTTTTATAGATCATAAAGGATTAAACAACAGCAATTACTATTACATATTACGTCAAGTTGACCTCGATGGTAAATCAACCGATTATGCTCCTATATTTGTAGAAGGTCGCTTTAGTTATCAAAAATCATTTTCTGTTAATGCAGATAAGGACTGGATCGCCATTATTGTAAACACAGAAGATTCACACACGGCAACGTTGCATATTTTAGATATTCAAGGACGTGAAACTACTAAACATACTCTTCATTTAGAGTCTGGAATCAATCGGTTTAGATTCTCATCCGGACTTATTCCGGCAGGCGTTTATATAGGTGTGCTAACTGATGCAACAAGAACGCGACGAGTAAAATTTACACTTCAATAAAAATTGATCGGCACCCCTGGTTTTCATAGGGTTGCCGGTTATACTAACAAAACAGCTGAAATTGATGAAGTGCGATTTATCAATTTTCAACTGAAAATTCACCTATCGCTACCGTTCCTAGCCAGTTATTACATCTGCCTGTTCCTTTCCGTAATCCTTTCGTAACTGACTAAAATCTTGTACCGCAAGTGTTGTACTGTTGCCATTACAGGGCTAAAAGCACTTATTTTTGGCTGAAAGAATATTTGACTGCTTAATGTGACGATTATTAAAAAAATTAATAAAACTCTTGATAATTTTGTAATATTCGGTTTTTCAGTATCTAAAAGTTAATTGACTTAATACAATTAAACACTTTAACTTACAAAGATAAGCATTATCATGTCAAGAAATTATTAATTCACAAAACAGTACTTTGAATAAGTATGTAGTTCGCTATTCCCTAATAATTAGATGATCAGACTCTTTGTACTGTTCCATTGTATAACAATGGATTTATCAATTTATAAATTCACATATTTCTGTAAATGAACATTATTAACTTTAATCGAAATTATTTATCTTATAACGAATACCTTCTATACAAAAGAAGAGCTATAGTATAAAAGTTGTGTCTCAAAGAGGTGCAAATTTATCTCAAAATGATATGCGAATATTATAATCAAAGGCTTTCAAGATAGCATAGGCACTATTTATCGATGTGAAATTTAGCCTTTGCATTAAAGCTTAGCTAAAAATTGAATCATTATTCATCAAACATCAACAACTAATTCTCTTAATAAGCCCCTGAATAATTGAAATAGTTCCAAACTGATATTTTTGGATTTTTATTTATTTCCTGCTTCCCAGGGAGCGCTAAAACTCCACCCTCTTATTCCTGATGTTTTTTAATGTATTTTGCCACATCCAGCATTGGCGCAATCCATATCATTTCTTTTGCTTTTAAATATTTCAAAAGTTCCTGGTGTTCTTGTATTGACACGTTTAACGGCTTTCCCCCACCAACACCATGAAACAAAAGTAACTTAGCTATTTACGGGTAGGATTTCTACAGAAATTTTTTACTTTGCAGCAAAGAACTGGTTATCTATACTGCAAAATATGCCGTTAAAAAACAATATTAAGACTAACAATCCACAAAATGTAACACATTATCCGAATAACAATACTTATTTCCTGATATGGAACTTTAAAGAAGGAATAAATCTGCTTAAAATACAATCTGTCTTTAAAAGATTGTGTGCGCTGGTTATTAACCTCAACAATTCTGCACTCGACCGTTTTCCCAATTCAAAGGCAAGTTGCGTGATGGGTATTGGCTATGAGGCATGGCTAAACTTAATTTATCTACACCCCTGCCAAAAGATACACAATCTGTCAGCATGGAAGTCTCTATCAGTAGAAGATCGGGAAAAAGTTATCGGGCGCTCTAAAGAGCATGATATTGAAATGTCTGACAATGTAAAACCCGGAAATGCACACATTGCATTGGCCAATATCGGTGACGATTTTAAGGTGGTGCGGGATAATATGCCTTTTGGCAATGTTGCCACTAACAAAATGGGAACTTACTTCATTTGTTATGCAAGTACTTTTACTACTGTTGAAAAAATGCTTATCAATATGTTCATTGGTAATCCACCGGGCAATTATGATCACATTCTTGATTTCAGCACGTCAAAAAACAGGAACACTATTCTTTGCGCCATCTATGGATATGCTGGATACTTTTTCAGGCTGAAAGAGGAATTTAAAAACAGATCTATTTTCAAAATTTATGCCGATTCCGTTGGTTAAAGTAACATCTCTAACTGAATTTAAGTCCTATGGATAGACGGATTTGATTATTCCCATCGCGCACTTTGTTCACCATATATCTCCCAACAACCTTTCCTCTCATAATTTTGTAATTATAATACTAATACCATTTATTATTCTTACCTTACAAAAGGTTTGTCATTCACTTAACTCTATCCGGCGGATCAAACATGAGATTTACTGTTTTATCCTGAAATTTTTAGATTGTCTAAGACCAATCACTTCTCTTTAAAACACTGACATTTTTAATCGCAAAACAGACTATCAACTTATATAAGTTGAAGTCATTAATCTTCTAACTGTCAAGTGCAGAAATAATTGACAAGCGAATACACAATAGTTTATAATAAAATAGATAAATAATTATATCATGAGCAAAGATCAGAAAAAAGCAAAAAGTACAAAAGAAAAGACTCAGTCGTCTTACCAACAGGAAAAGTATTCCCCTTCGAAAGAGACAACAGCCAATGCATTTAGCAAGAAAAAGAAATAGACTTTTTACAGATACCTTTCATAATTTTCAATAAAAATATTGATATTAATATCTGGAGAAAATCTAATTTAAATTCAATTACACTAAAATATAAGGATCCACGTTATAAATTATACACTTCAACATAAGTAAGGCTTCTTCCGAAAATTACCGGTATTTTACGGCTAATATAGAATATGTCCCAACACATTATTGCATCATACGATTGAATAGTGAATTAAAAGTTGTAGCTATTTAATACTATGAGTAAACGTTTAAAATTCCCTTCAAAATCTCCTTTTTTTACAACCTTAAGATTAAGAGTCGATCAGTATTTTACCGAAACCGGTAGAAATAAACACGCCAGTGGTGCGATGTGGTTAAAAGCAGTAACATTTTTGAGTATTTTTTTGGGTTGTTACGGAATAATCATTTCCAACATTCTACCAAATTCAGCTTTGCTGGGTTTTGCTGTATTATTAGGCATATTTAGTTCTTTTGTTGGCTTTAATATTTGTCACGATGCGATACATGGAGCCTTTTCCGGCAACAAACAAATCAATAAAATACTCGGCATGTTTTTTAATCTTTTAGGTGCCAGCCCTTATATCTGGGCCATTTCTCATAATGGAGTTCATCATACTTTTACTAATATACCAGGACATGACGAGGACTTAATCATAGCACCCGGATTAATACGGATTGAGGAAAATGATCCCAAAAAGAAAATACAACGTTATCAACACTGGTATGCTTTTCCGCTTTACGGTTTGGCAAGTATTTCATGGGTTTTTCGTAAAGACTTTATAAAAATTTTTCAACAAAAAATAGGTCAAATAGACGTAAAACACCCTAAAAAAGAATATTTTAATCTTTTTATTTCAAAAGCCCTTTACTATTTTCTTTTTATAGTCTTTCCCTTTATTATTCTGGATATTACATGGTGGCAGTTTTTAATTGGCTTTCTTATGATGCACCTGGCTCAGGGACTTACTATGGGTCTTGTTTTCCAGCTGGCACACGTTGTAGAAGGAACTGACTTCCCTAATGCAAATTCTTCAGAAAATATGCAGGAAGCATGGGCAGAACACCAGATGCGCACTACAGCTAATTTTTCTACCGACAGCCGTATCGCCGCATTCTTCCTGGGCGGATTAAATAATCAGATTGAGCATCATCTATTCCCTAAAATCTGCCACATTCACTACAGAGCTATAGGGAAGATTGTAAAACAGACTGCGAATGAGTATAACCTTCCTTACATAGAGAGTCCTAATTTTGTATCTGCATTGCAATCGCATTACCGTATACTTAAAAAGTTCGCAGCAGAAGCTTAATTTACAAATAAAAGTGCCTCCTTGAATATAAAAAGCTACTGCATTACGCAATTAACATATGTCGTTATAAATATTGTAATAGCTTGGTATAATATAGTTAAACAGCGCAACCATATATGATCCATTTGCTTTATTCAGATTATTAGATAAAATTGTATTTTTTTCTCAAAATCTTTACGATTTGTAACTGAGCAAAATACTTTGCTAGTTTTAAAACAAATTATGGCATTAAACCTTTTTACTTTATTGGAATTTATAGAAATCGATTCGGATCTTTTTAGTGAAAGAGGTAAACAGAGCAGATAGAAAATACTGTAATTGTATTTGCCAATTTAATATACCTTCAATTTTTCAGTACTACCACAGGATATCTTCTTATTTCCAATGTATCTATAATTTATTTTGAAACCTAGAAATAGCCCCGTGAAAATATTCATCCAAAATATGGTAAGTCTGCGTTGCCAAATGATGGTAAAATCAGAGCTGGAAAAATTGGGTATTTCTTATATGTCTGTAGAACTCGGTGAAGTGGAGTTGTGTTGCCCTATAGACGATATTACAAAAAATAGACTAAAAGAAGCATTGCAAAGACTAGGACTCCAGCTAATGTATGATAAGAAAGCAGTGCTTATTGAAAAAATCATTAATATAATCATCAAAACAATACATTATAATGAAGAAATACCTAGGTGTAATTTTTCGGACTTTTTAAGTGATAGACTAAATAAAAACTATCACTATTTGGCCGAAATATTTTCAAAAACCAAAGGTATAACCATCGAACATTTTATCATATTACATAAAGTAGAAAAAATTAAAGAATTAATGATCTACGATGAATTAACTCTTACAGAAATATCTTACAAACTTCATTATTGTAGCGTATCCCATCTTTCAAAGCAATTCAAAAAAATAACTGGATTAACTCCTTCTGCTTTCAAAAAAATCTCCAAACACCAACGAAAAAACATAGAAGACTTATAAAAACCTACCAATTACACAACAATTTCAACGTATTACACAACATTTTTTACACTAAAAATCAGACCTTTACAAAAACAAACTTTTAAAAAACATCTAAAATGAAGACAAATGAAGAATTACAGACAGCTGTTCAGGATGCAATAAAATGGGGACCGTTATTACATGCAGCAGAAATTGGCGTTACTGCTAAGAATGGTATTGTATTCCTAACAGGAACAGTAGACAATTATGCCAAAAAAACAGAGGCAAAAAATGCTGTAAAAAAGGTTAGCGGCGTTAAGGTATTAGTTGACAATATTGAAGTAAAATTTTCAAATTCCTGGTCTAAAACTGATGCCGAAATCGCCCGCGAAGTCTTAAATGCAATAAAAGCTAACTGGTATCTACCAAAGAATAAAGTAAAGGTAAAAATAGAAAATGGATGGGTTACCCTGGAAGGTGAACTGCCATTGAACTTTCAAAGAAAAGCTGTAAAAAATCTAATAGTTTGTCTTCTTGGAGTAAAAGGTGTAACCAACAATATCATTGTAAAATCAGACAGCCAAAATCAAATCGAACAAAACGACATTAAAAATGCCTTAAGAAAAAGTTCTATTTTTGACTGTAACATTAGGGTGTGGGTATATGGGGCAACGGTAACGCTTACAGGGACAGTAAATTTCTGGCACCAGAAAGATGAAGCGAGTCGCATAGCAGGGAATACTCCTGGAATTTGGAATATAAAGAACGAGTTAACCATCGGCTCCGAATCTTTGTTTGATTAATCGAAGATCAAAAACAGCCAGGATTCTCTCAGCTCCAAGCCCGGCAAATATATTGTTCTAGGCAGTAGGCTTAAAACATACCATAACTTTTATTGTCCCCATTTAACTAAAAGCTTCACTATATTAATTTTCTTCACTCAATTTTTTGGCACTTACTTATAAAAAACAATCTATTTCAATAATTACCTGGTGTATACTCACATTTTTAATATATATTTTCAAGAAGCAAGATTATAAACTGAAATCGAAATCCTAAATCAAACATCAAAACCAACTTAAGTATTTAAAATAAAAATTTATAATTAAAAAAATAACTTTTTTTTTAATTTCAAACCTATAGAACAAAGATTAGCGATTACTAAAAACAGTGCCATGGAAAGCAACATTTTTATTAGAAAAAACAGCAAAATTATAAGACTAAAAAAAATAGCAATAATAGTCGCTCATCCAGATGATGAGACACTTTGGGCTGGTGGCACTATCCTTAGTCATCGCGACTGGCAGGTCTATGTGCTGAGTATTTGCAGAGGTGATGATCTTGATCGAGCACCAAAATTTAAAGCAGCCCTCAAGATTCTGCATGCAGTGGGTGCTATGGGACACTTAGATGATGGCTTAACTCAGAGTCCGCTACCGGAACAGGATATACAGAATACTATTCTAACTTTATTACCACCCGTAATGTACGATCTAATAATTACACATAACCCATCGGGAGAGTATACATTTAACCGCAGGCACAACGAAGTAAGTAAGGCCGTAATTACGATGTGGAAAAAACGTAAAATAAAGAGTAATGAGCTATGGACATTTGCCTATCATGATGATAACAAGAAATTCTATCCTCGCGCAATAAAGAAAGCTCCCATAAAAACTCAACTCACTCTACCTATTTATGATATCAAATATGAAATCATGAATAAAATATACGGATATTCAAAAAACAGTTGGGAAGTAGAGACTACTCCTAGTACAGAGGCATTTTGGACCTTTAAAGACCCTCAAAAAGCGATACAATGGCTAGAGAAAGGAGGTGTCCTATCATAAAAGTTTTAATATTGTATGATTATCCCCCTTCACCAGGAGGACTTTCCACTCAGGGAGATCTCCTTTATAAAGGATTATTGGCCATTGGAGTAGAGGCTCATGCGGCGCATTGGCAATCGAATCAGGAGAAGGAATGGTATTATACATGGTTTAAACCAGATATAGTGGTAGGAATAGGTTATTGGGGACATATTCCAGCTATTGTTGCCCATCCGCAACTTTTCGGACAAAGGGCTGTACCATGGCTAGTCGCCGACGGATACATTGCCAATTATAGAGATACACTCAACGAGTTACCACTTATCCTGGTTACATCCAACTGGGTAAAGGAAATGTATGTTAGAGATGGAATTGCAGGTGATAAGATCGAGGTGCTACCTGTAGGTTGTCATACTAATTGTTTCATTCCACATGCGAGTAATGATCCTAAGATAGCTGCAGTACGGCAACAACTTTGCGTGTCGCCGGACGACATTATGATCTTGACTATTGGTGGCGATGCAGCTTCTAAAGGATCAAATGAAGTCATGCAGGCATTGGCATTGATTAATAAAGATGTGCTTCCATGGAAATATGTCTGTAAAGTATGGCCACAACCAAGAACCTCTTTTCAAAATCAATATGATCACGATCTCGCTAAAAGGCTGGGAATAGCAAAAAAAATAATATATGTAACCAATACTATATCACGTGATTTTATGCCCTACCTAATCGGAGCTTGTGATATCTATGCGGCTCCCTCCAGATTAGAAGGATTTGGTATGCCACAAGTGGAGGCCGGAGCATGTGGTAAGCCTGTTATTGGTATAAGAGCTATGGGCATGCTCGACACATTAGTACATGGAGAAACAGCTCTACTAGCTGGTGTGGAAAAAGAGATTGTCGTTGATAAAGTCATTTTAGGTGCAGAATCTGGTTATGAAGATAATCACGTTATACAATTTGATAGACCTCGTACCGTAGACTTTAGAGCAAACATCAACGACATTGCAGATTATTTGCTTAAACTGATGCAAGACTCATCACTTCGTACGGTAATGGGCCTAGCAGGACGAAAAAGGGTCGAAGAACGATTTGACTACAGGATGGTAGCCAAACAATTTGTGAAAATTATAGAACAATATTTCAAGGTCAACTGATTGATTAGAATGCTTACTGAAAGACAACTTAAGGAAATAGATACTGCAAAGATAGCGGCTGAAAGAGTATTATTAAATAATAATAACGGACCATTTCATCATCTTCCGCGTACTGCAGGCTGGGGCTACCCAGAAGCCTACACCCGGGATCTTTTATTTTCTTTCTTTGGCATTTCAATTACCCGTAATGAACAGCTTTATGATAGTATGAAGAGCGTTTTAGAGGTTTTAGCAATCACTCAGACAATGCATGGGCATATACCATCCATCGTTTATGATTCAAAAAATTTGGGTGCTAGTGATACAACACCATTGTTTCTTATGGCAGTGGGTATATATCGTAAGATGACTGGAAATTCAGATTTTCTTGAAAAAGCTGTTAACAAATCGCTGCGCTGGATGATGTATCAGAGTCCCACTGACAACGGAGTGGTTGCCCAACAACCCACCAGTGACTGGCGTGATGAACAGTGGGTTCTAGGATATGGGCTGTACGTTAACACTGTATACCACAATGCCCTCAAATTATTAGGATATCAGGAGCGCGCCGATAGACTCGCTAAGGGAATGAACATCCTATTTGCTAAGAAAGATCAGTATTATATATTATGGACATATAAATTATACCATAGTGACAAATTTGATCTGTTGGGTAATAGCCTTGCCATACTTGGCGGAATAGCCCCTCCTAAAAAAGCAAATACAATCATAGATTGGATAGAATCTTCCTGTGAGTCCATGAGGAAAGAAAGCATGCTAGCTGTAGACCTTCCACCCAATTTTTTCCCGTTTATTTATCCAGAAGATCGCGAATGGCATGAGCGATACAAGCAGTTCAACCAGCCAGGTGATTATCACAACGGTGGAATATGGCCATTTATTTGTGCATTTTATATTGCAGCCCTGGTAAAAATGAAACGATTTGATCTAGCTGAAACAAAGCTCGTAGCTCTCACTGCTCTCGTCAGGAAGGCGGTAGATCTTCGATTGGAATATGGATTTAATGAATGGATCAAAAGCCAAAATGGTACACCTCAAGGTCAAGACTGGCAGACCTGGAGCGCTGCATTATACCTATATGCAGCAAAATGTGTAGAAACAAGGGTTACTCCTTTTTTTCTACATTAAGGTAAAAACTATCGGATCATTATTATCGAACTATTAACTATAGCCCTTTACTTACGCCTTAAATATAAGAGTATAGCCATAAAAACAATATTTACAAATAAACATTAACACCAGTAATCACTCATCCTCAAGCTCTTCCTTTGTATATCCTCCCATACAATCCATACAGGCGTTCGCATAAGCATCATATTCATCGTATGCTGCTCCAATCTTGCCGAATAGCGTTATAATCCGATCTATTCTTATTCGAACTCCCGTATCCATCACGATAAACATACCTGCACCTTTTTCCTCCAGCATATCCGTAACGGTGCCCCGAGTTTCCTCTATTTTATTATCTTCACCAAAGTAGAATATCTTACCTTGGCTTTTTTTGATAATCTGTTCTTCTATAATTTCACGATGCTCCCAGGCTACCGGCAGGTATGAATTTCTTTTTTTAGTTATTTTATTGCTCATGAGTCAGTACCTCCCAATGATTTATAGTAAAATCAACATTTCAATAATTAAACTACGTAAAACACTACTAAAATCTGGCCGAAACGGATTATCATCTTCTCTTTATCATGTACATAAATCCGGCAGATGATACTTTTTTATTTTAAAATGGTCAATAAAACGCAATTCGAACGAGCTTTGATTTATAAAGGTCATACTATAAAAAAGATTTTATGTGATCGTTGTAACCGTATATTGCCAGAACGTCCCCGGTTTCCAATTTGGTATCGGGTTTGGGAATCCCATGTAATACAGTCGTTACCACACTTTTTCCCAACGACGTATGCTGTTCAGTACTTTTTAATATGGTCAATACCAAGAGCTCATACCGTTCCCGAAAACCAATTTCCTGAATAGTTTTTCCTACATATTTCTGCGGTACCACCACTTCCACAATAGAATAGTTACTATTTAACTCAAATGAGTCGACTAATCCGGTCATACAAAGTCTTTTCGACCAACGCTCTGCAGATTCTTCTTCGGGATGGGCAATTTCAGATACACCCAATGCCCCTAAGACCTTTTCATGCAAACGATTTACTGCCCTGCTAATCAATCGTTTTACGTTAGCCTCCTTACACAGCGCTGTTACCCGAATATTTGCCCCTTCATCCTCCCCTATTGCTACTATAAATACATCGGTATTTTTTAAGGGAAGGGAACGAAAGGCCATTTCATCTGTTGCATCCAGACATATTGTATGGGTAATCTTCTCCTTTAAAGCAGTAATTCGTTCGATGCGATTATCGATTCCGATAACCTCATTTCCTTGAACTGTAAGTTTCTCAGCTAATGAAGCACCAAAAATTCCTAATCCAATAATAATAAATTTCATGATCTTAATTTATAGTCAGCTCTTCCGGAGCATATTTATAATGGACATATCCTATCTTTTTCACAAAAGCAATAAGAACAGTGAGCATAGTTACCCTTCCTACAAACATCAATATTACCAGTATAATCTTACTCTCCTGAACCAACTCTCCGGTAACTCCCAACGACAGTCCAACAGTACTATAGGCGGAAAAACACTCGAAAGCAATATCTAATAGGGGCCGTTTAGATTCAAAAAAAGATATAGAAAAAACCGCTATTCCGATAACCATCAATGACAAGAACATGGTGGCAAATGCCCGCCTTATCGACACAATAGCAATTTCCCTGCGAAAAATTTCCGTACGGTCTTTCCCCTTAGCTAGGCTCAACACATTTAATATGGCTACCGCAAAGGTGCTTGTTTTTATTCCTCCTCCAGTTGAATTTGGAGATGCTCCAATCCACATTAACAACATCACAAAAAGAATGCTGGAAAAGTGTAAGCTGGCAAAATCAATACTATTAAAACCGGCAGTTCTTGGTGTTGTTGCTGTAGCAAATGCGATTATCAACTTCCCAAAACCGTTATGGTCTGTAAGGGCGTGATTATATTCATTGATAAACAAAACAAATGTTGCAATGGCAGTGATCATACTCGTGGTAATGAGATTTATTTTACTGTTGATAGTAACAACCCACGCCCGATAGTAATTCTCTTTTGACGTCCATTTCTTCAGGAGCCTGTTTAAGAGATGCTTTATATATTTCAGTACATTGATAACAATTGGAAAGCCTAAACCTCCAAAAATATAAATAAATGCTACTACAAGTTGAAAACTATAATTATACAATACCGATTCGTCCATTAATCCTTTGGGAAGAATTGAAAATCCGGCGTTGCAAAAAGACGAAACGGAATGAAAAAGAGATAAAAAAATCTTTTCCCCAACTGTTGCGCCGGCGATAGTATCTGCGATAGTCCAGTAAATCGACATTGCCCCCACCAATTCAATACCAAATGTAATTGCTATGGTTCGCTTTAAGACAACGAATACTTCACCCAAGCGATCGACATTTGAAAAGTCCCGTATGGCCAACTGATTTTGATAACTGCTACCTCCTTTTAAGAAATAAGTAAAAAGTCCGGCAAAAGATAGAATACCAATTCCGCCCGCTTGTATAAGTAACATAATGAAAAGTTGTCCCCAAAACGTAAAATGGGTAGCCGTATCAACCACAACCAGACCTGTAACACAAACAGCACTGGTTGCAGTAAATAATGAATCAACCCAGGATAGGGGAGCATTTAACGCAATGGGGAGCCGAAGCAACAGTGTTCCTAGTGCGATAAGCCCTAAAAAACTGGTTACAAATAACTGGGCGGGATTAAATATACTTCGTTTGATCACGCTAATTTAAAATTATCCGGCAAAACTAAAAAAAATAACAAAAGTTAAGCTCAAGCAAGCGGTCCATAGATTACCCCAGACGATTTTTTATTTTACAGAAAATCAAACTTATCCTGTAAAAATCTGTACAATAATGTTGACGCTAAATTTGGATTCACTATTTTAGCAACCCCATGATAACTAATTATAACGCATGTACAATCTTATAGAAAACATTTATAACCTCATCTGGAGCGACGCATTAGTTTATTTTTGCCTGTTAACCGGCATATATTTCACCATCCGATTTAGGTTGCCACAATTAACCCAACTTAAAGAAATGTTACGTTTGCTCTTCAACGGCGGCAGTTCTGCGAAAGGTATATCTTCCTTTCAGGCCTTTTCGCTTGCGCTTTCAGGAAGAGTTGGAACCGGAAATATTGCTGGTGTAGCTACTGCTATTGGTATGGGCGGCCCGGGTGCTGTTTTCTGGATGTGGACAATTGCTTTCCTTGGAAGCGCATCCGCAATAGTCGAAGCCACATTAGGTCAGATGTACAAGGAAGTAAACGACGGCGAATATCGGGGCGGACCGGCGTTTTATATCCTCAAAGGCTTAAAAAGCAAAGCTTATGCCTGGACATTTGCTGCCGTCACCATTGTAAGCACAGGTTTTCTGTTGCCCAGTGTTCAAAGCAATAGCATCAGTGTTGCGGCCCAATCCGCTTTCCATATTTCGCCCGTCATTACCGGAATATTTTTAGCAGCATTACTGGCCATTATCATTATTGGCGGTGTTAAACGAATCAGCAAAGTAGCAGAGTATGTTGTGCCGTTTATGGCCGGAGCATATATCCTCATGGCCATCATTATTATCGGTTTGAATATTACAGAGGTACCTGCTGTTATTTCCCTGATTTTTAAATCGGCTTTTAATCTTGAAGCCACGTTTGGAGCCGTAGCAGGAACGGCTATCGCATGGGGTGTTAAACGTGGAATCTACAGTAACGAAGCAGGACAAGGCACAGCACCACACGCAGCTGCAGCAGCCGAGGTGTCACACCCCATAAAACAAGGCCTGGTACAGGGTTTTTCTGTCTATGTCGACACCCTGTTTGTATGTACAGCAACAGCCTTTATGATCCTTTTCACGGGACAATATAACGTAGAAAATCCAACGGGAGGTTTTATTGTAGAACATATTCCTGAAGTAGAAATGGGACCTGCCTATACGCAATATGCCATTTCCCATCACTTCCCTGCATTGGGAGGTGCATTCGTCGCCTTAGCATTGGCTTTCTTTGCCTTCACCACTATTATGGCCTATTATTACATTGCTGAAACCAACATCAGTTTTATCACCAGAGGTAGCGGTAAGACATGGCTTATATGGCTGCTACGCCTGTTAATCTTAGGTTCGACATATATGGGTTGTGTCACAACAGCTAAATCTGCGTGGACTTTAGGCGACATTGGCGTAGGCCTTATGGCATGGTTAAATCTCATCGCTATCATTCTTTTACATAAAAAAGTAGTTCTTCTTTATAACGATTACAATAAACAGAAAAAAACAGGGGCAGACCCTGAGTTTGACAGTAGCACTTTAAATCTTCCTGATCTGGAAATTTGGTCTAAAAAATCCGGAGTTCAATAAAATATAGCCTTTCCTGATCTAAAGTTTATTTAGGCAGGGAAAGTCGGGATAGGTTCTGAGGACGGAAAGCATTGTGGGTAAGGAATATAAAACACCGATCAATTAAGTAGCCACCCTCATCCGCCTTGGGGCACCTTCTCCCAGAAGGAGAAGGACTAATAAACAAAGGCAGTAGCTAATTACGAACGTTGGATTACTCTCTCTGCCTTCGGCATCCTCCCTGCTCCAAAGCAGTTCCTTCGGGAAAGGACGAGAATAATGTACAGGAATAGTGTTGCAAAAGTGAGCGGGAATTACATAAGTATCGCCCTCATCCGCCCCTTGGGCACCTTCACCTCCCAAAGGGACTCCCTCGGAGCAATGGAGAAGGACTAATAAACAATGGATTTACTTTACATAAAATATCGACCCATTGTCTTTAGCAATATTTTAAAGATTCAAGAAGCCGCCCCTTCCTGAATCGCATTTACCTCAGCCTACAGCTTATTTCCTGCGCCAAGAGTTACTACAGTTTTTATAGCTGAGCCACTATGCAGACTATAAGTGTAAGGGCGACTAAATGTTGACGAAGAATTTGTAGCCCATGTAGGAACCGGTGAACTTATATGAACATTCCCACTCCATTTCAGCCGATAAGTTACACTGGTACTACTTCTGTAATCTTTCCACGGGGCACCCTGGTTCTCAAATGTATTATTTTCAAGAAAAATATCCGATTCATTTCCAACTCCTACTGTATAGTTATCGGAATTGGATCCATAATAATTATTGTAGCAATGCACAGTACCAAAACGTACTCGAGGCATACGCTCCTGAGCCCCGTTATCATACCAATTGTGGTGCATGGTCACGTGTAATTTACTCCTATCATTAAATTCGCCATCTCCATTACCTATAAGGTTTACAAATCTGTGTGTCGTTTGATTAACGTATCGAAAACGACACCACGAAACGGTTACATTATCAGAAGCCCTGACGATATCCAGGCTACCATCCTGACAATCTGTAAAAGTACATTTAGTCACAAATACTTTAGTACTTCCGGAAATTTCCAGGCCATCTCCGGTTCCCACGCCGGAAGGGTTGGTAATATTCAAATTCTGGATGATAACATTGGTTTTTCCGTTTATCCGTAAATTACCAATTACTCCGGCATTGGAATCATTTCCAACAATAGTTTTATTGGAATTGACAGATACGCTTGTACTGCCTAAATTTAGGTTACCGGATACAGTGATGATCTGTGCAGTGGAAGATTCCGCAGCAGTTTTAAACGCAGCCGCAGTACTTACTGTTATAGAAGATCCTCCGGAACCACCTGTTGTTCCCGTAGCAAACCCATCTGGAGTAGCTAAAGGAAAGGAAGTAATAGCAGCAGATTTTGAAGACGGATTTAACGTACTTAATTCAGCTTCGGTAAGCTGTTCGTTTTTCGAGCAGCCAAATAAAGCAGCTGCAATAAAAAACATAAGAATAGATGTTTTTTTACTAGATTTCATGAGATTGATTTAAATTTATAACTGTTAGTGATAGAAACATCCGGGCGGTTATGAACTATCATTAGTCGTTATTACGAACTGAATTCCAATAGGTTACAGCAATCCCATTTATAACCTCATTCATTTACAAGCATTTAGCTTAAAAAAACTGCGTCAAATCCATTGAATCAATACCGGCAACGATTGCGTAGATTTTTTGATTTTGTATTAAAAAATCCGTATTTATACCTAGAGAGTTCAGGATTATCAACCGCATTCAAAATGAATCACTTAGGAGATAATTATCAAAGTCTCATAAGGACTAATATTACGTTCGGAATTAAGCAAATTTGCTACGTTTGCCTACTTTCAAAACCAGAACATGTGATGTTCTGACTACGCTAATAAGCCACCAGTCGGGCTTGCATATTTCATTAAGTTTACCGGAACAAATAAACAGAAAACATAACGCAATTAGGCTATTTTGTATATATTTATTATCAGATTAAATACCAATATGAAACACTTATTCTCTCTGATATTTGTAGTCATACTACTTGTGTCTACTGCAAATGCCCAAAATGCACCAACAAACTTAAGTGCTACTAATATTTCAGATAATGCAGCTACTGTAAATTGGCAGGCTTCTACTTCAACTCCTACAACCAACACAAAAATAGAGGGTTTCGAACAAGTATTTGGTACTACCTCCTGGAACAGTGAGGGCTATAATTGGGTTTCGACCAATACCGATATCAGAAACTATAATGGTACGATTCATTCTGGTAATGGTAGTTTGTTTATTGCCCGTACTGATAACCGCCTAACTTTTAACATACCCCTTACTTTAAAGGGATTATGGATCTATCCGCAATATTTAACCTCTTATACGATTAAGGGCTATAAGTACTAACAATATTGAATTATATAGTAAGACAGTAAATGTGAGTTCTAGTATAAGCTATGAATATTTAACACTTAATTGGAGCAACATTAAACAATTAACATTTCTTTTCCAAGTACTAATGATCCTAGCGACGTTATAATTATAGATGACCTCGAATACTCTCCCTTAGAAAATGTTTACCCCTATTATCTTTCTACTGTTAATACAGCTCCAGGTAACAACGAAACCGCAAGTGGGCTGGCTACAGGCACAACTCTTAACTTAACAGGTTTACAGCCTTCAACTACTTATTATGTGTGGATGCGTACTTACAATGGCAACGGATATGGCAACTGGACGGCTAGTCCGCTAACATTCACAACGTCTGCCGTATTGCCTATTAAGCTACAATCGTTTAGTGCAGAAAGAAAAGGTAATGAGCTGTATGTAAATTGGGAAACGGCTAGCGAGAACAACAACAGTCATTTCTTAATACAGGCGTCGATTAATGGCAGTACCTGGATTGACTTAGGTAAAGTAAATTCTAAAGCAGTAAATGGCAACTCCTCAGCACCGTTAAGTTACACATTTAATCAATCGCTGGGTCAGTTGGCTTTGGCCAGTTTCAGCTTATTAGGATTTTTACTTTTACCTGTCTCCAGAAATAAGTTCTTAAAGCTTGCTATGTTATTACTGGTAATTACAAGCATAGCTGCCTGCGCTAAAATGGATGATACATTTCCACAATTACAGAAAGACTTAACAACTGCACAATCTGTCTATGTTCGTCTTGTACAAGTAGATTTAGATGGCACGCTTACGTACAGCGACGCAATTCAGGCAAGGAAATAATTGTTATCTTCTTTAAGGAACTTGCAAAGATGCAAGTTAAAAGAGAGGGAATCCATATTGATTCCCTTCTTTTCATCGCTTACACTAAAGCCTGCATCTTAGAATTCATTTATTTGTTTTAAGTATAAAGTTTAATACTTAAAGTATATGGATTTTTTGCCAGGAAAATCCTGTCCACAGAAAAACAATAACTCAAGTAAAACCAGACTCGATTAATTGAGAGAACTAAAGCATCAAAAAGCATTTAAAACATTTAAAGAAAACATTGAGGCAATAAAAGCCCTTATTTACAATGACTTTGTTCGCTTAAATGTTATTGGGGAATTCTATCAACAAAACTACAGGTATTCCGAGATCCTGCAAATGACTAATAATTCTATAAATACTTATTTTTTTCTAAGAAATCTTTCCATACCACATACCCTTCCGGAAGCAAATGTATTCCGTCTTTAGTGTATTTAGCATCTAACACATGATTTCCCGAATGGAACACACTATAAAGGTCTATAAAACCGGCACATTTTTTCTTTCCTATAATTTGAAGCTCCTTATTTAATTTGATAATCGTATCCGCTTTATTTTTATAGGTATTAGCTTTTAAAAGACTATCGTTCAACGGAAGTACCGATTGAACATAGAGTTTGCTTTTAGGTGTGCCTGCCCTAATCTTATCTATAATTTTGTTATAGTTTTCTAAAATTAATGCTATCTCCCATTGGCGGCTGCCTAAGTCATTTATACCAATCATCAGAAATATTTTTTCTGGTTTACTGGCAATAACTTCATCAAGCCTGGCCAATACACCATAGGTGTTATCTCCGCCTATGCCTCTATTAAAGACCGGCTTATTTGGAAATAACGTTTCCCATTGGCCGCGCTCTGTTATACTATTACCTAAAAAAACAATTCCGTTCGTGGCTAATGGATTTTCTTTAAAAACTTCCATTCTCTTTTTAAAGTGTGCACTTTCATGAAAAGTAGCGAATCCATTTTTAACATTTTCTACCTGTATTTCATGGAGAAGCCTTCTGACAATCTTTTGTTGCTCGCTAGAAAGTACTGCATTATACTTAACAAAGGCATTATTATAGGCCTGCTTATCCTTAGTTGCCTTTTCCTCCGAATTCAGATTAGTATTATTCCTGGTTTCAGATAAATTGGTATCAAGCTCGGACCGTATTGTCTTAATTTGCTCTTTTTGAGATGCAGTAACCCCTATTTTGTTCAATACATCCTCGGCATAATAATTTAGAGAAAGTCTCTTTTGCGCATGTAACTGCGTAGTAAAAGCCAGTAGAAAGAAAGCTATGAATAATTTGATTTGATATTTCATCATTGTTTTTTTGATTATAAATATAAATTATATTCGCTCATTAGAGAAGCACTATAAAATAAGACGGAAAATAATCTTTATAATTTTCTCATCACTATATAGAAACGCATTAATATACTATTTTACTTATCCAGTCTCCATAAGCATAAATGGTCTTGCTATGTCGTCTCTTACGGTATACCCCGTCGCCTTCTCTACTGCCTGCCATATTAGTATTCCCTTCTATACTGATAATCCAATCGCCCTGCTGCTTCTCAACCAAGCCCGCATGCGCTATCCGTTTTAGACCAGGGAACCAAATGCCTAATACATTGGCAGATTTTATTTCTTTTTTCCTCCGCCTAACAGGAAAGAGTGCAAGCGACCAGGCCGTCCGAGGTTCCTGGTATCCAGCCCTGGCAAATATCCATCTTATAAATGCAGCACACCAAGGGTAGCCAGCCTTCAATCCCGTTACCGCCAGGTATTGTTCTACCCTTTTACCATTGTTCTTTCCCGTAGCTTCCCTTATGCCCAGTTCATTTCGGGCAATCTTCATAATATATTCCCTTCTGATGTATTCGTTATAACTCTTCTATAGCATTTATATAAGTTAATCATTCACATTTCGCATTACAGCACAACCTTAACAGTTCTAACTTCAGAAGATGTTTGCAAGCGAACAATATAAATTGCCTGTTTTAAATCAGATACAGGCAATTCAAATTCGTTAACTCCATCTTCTAAAATTCTTGCTGTTTTATACATTACTCTGCCAGAAACATCATTAATAATAATTTCTGAAGCTTCCGCTTTATTTGATTTTATCAATACTTTTAAATTATTGTTTGTCAGTTTATAAACTCTAAAAGTCATTATTTTATTAGAGTTATTTTGCTCATTAATAGTCTTTCTATTTAAAACTACTCCATTGGGATGATTTGCGAAAGGTATTATTAACGATTCTGCAAGATGTTTGACAGCAAAATTACTGATAGTTAGCCAGGCAGAGTTATCGTAGATCCTTGTTGTGCCGTCCGATTCATACTGGTTAGAGTGTGATCCCTCACGTGACATAATGCCAAAACCACTTAAATCCCCGGTATATTTCACAGACTGGTTTTGTTTTGAAAGGTTCCTGGTCAATCTTCCTGATTCGGACGGACTGGTCCCTTTTTGA